>Ga0228634_1000175_pt1 | contig 57016 bp, 54 predicted proteins | sample 42DmetaG_FD_190063 | JGI IMG/M metagenome (GOLD analysis project Ga0228634, IMG submission 190063) | Seawater microbial communities from Monterey Bay, California, United States - 42D | ecosystem: Environmental > Aquatic > Marine > Coastal | place: USA: California | collected 2016-09-27 | reverse complement strand
TAGCCGCATTTAAAGGCTCGCGAACAGCGTTGATCCATAGTTCTGGAGCTACGTCAGGTTGACCTTTTTCATTCATTGATGCGAATGAAGTCATAGTTGCACCTGGAACTAGTTCCACGTCACATCCATAACCATTCTCAAGAATGATTTTATCTACATTTGCCATTAATTCAGCCGATGCCCAGTTCATTTCTGCGATTTGAACATCACCACAGTCAGCAAAAGCCGCTGTGCCAGCTGTCGCAAGTGTTGCTGCGATCGCTAGTTTAGTTAAAGATTTTTTAATCATATTATTCTCCCGATACGGTTAAAATTCTATATTGTTTTAACCATTTTATTGATGGATTCATAATTACTTTGTATAGTAACTCCCCCACAGTACGTTCTATTATTGATGATTCTTACTAAAAATCAAGGATATATATCGACAAGTCATGTTGATAACGCGACGCAGAATAAAACTGCTCCCCTTTAAAATATTTAATATTTTTTGTACTATAAATCTAATTATATCATCAACTCGTACATATTTGGTTACTACGTTTGGTGCAAATCTAATAATTTGCACAAGCCGTTCGAAAAAATTTGACAGTAGTTATGCGCTTTGGTTCTTGTGTTTCCTTCAAGACTTTTGATGCCGTTGCACGCAATTAATTGAAAATATTTTTAAATATATGATATAGAAATATCTATTTAGAAAAATGCTTGTAAGCCTGTTTGGGCGCGACCAAGTATTAATGCATGAATATCATGTGTGCCTTCATACGTATTGACAGCTTCTAAGTTTATGACATGGCGTATTACACCATATTCATCCGAAACGCCGTTCCCACCATGCATGTCTCGCGCTGTTCGTGCTATATCTAACGCTTTGCCACAATTATTTCGTTTCATTAAGCTTATTAGTTCAGCAGGAACTTTATGCTCATCAAACAAACGTCCCATGCGTAAACATCCTTGAAGGCCAAGGGATATTTCAGTTTGCATATCTGCTAATTTTTTCTGAATAAGCTGCGTTTGTGCTAATGGTTTGCCAAATTGTTTGCGATCAAGCGTATATTGTCTCGCTGCATGCCAGCAAAATTCTGCAGCACCCATTGTTCCCCAAGCAATTCCATAACGAGCACGATTTAAGCATCCAAAAGGGCCGGCTAAACCAGAAATATTAGGAAGGATATTCTCTTCTAGAACAAAAACCTCATCCATTTGTATCATACCAGTTGTGGATGCGCGCAGAGAAAATTTACCTTCAATCTTTGGGGATTCTAACCCTTTCATCCCACGCTCTAAAATAAACCCTTTGATTTTATTATCATGTGCATCCGATTTTGCCCAAATTATGAAGACATCCGCAATTGGTGAGTTTGTAATCCAGTTTTTTGCACCTGAAATTATATATCCACCATCTACTTGTTTTGCTCGTGTTAACATTCCACCTGGGTCAGAGCCATGATCTGGCTCAGTCAGGCCAAAGCAACCAACTAACTCTCCAGATGCTAATTTAGGTAAATATTTATTACGCTGTTCATCATTCCCATATGCAAAAATTGGATGCATTACTAAGGATGATTGAACTGACATCGCAGATCTATATCCACTATCAACACGCTCTACTTCTCGAGCAACTAAACCATACGATGTGTAATTAGCACCTACGCCACCAAATTCTTCTGGAATAGTTGAGCCAAGCAGACCAAGTTCACCCATTTCATTCATAATTTCTCTGTGAAATACTTCATGGCGATTAGCTTCAATGATTCTAGGTAATAACTTATCTTGACAATAAGCTTTTGCTGTATCGCGTATCATGCGTTCTTCTTCAGAGAGTTGATCTTCTAATAAAAATGGATCTTCCCAATTGTAGTTAGCTGGTTTTGATCTTGCCATTAATGGCGTGTTTGAACTCATAATACATTCTCTTATTTTTTATTTATATTGGTAGTTTTTAATAAAATACGCAATGCGGCAATTCTTCTGGAATATATTCTTTTTAATGGTTAATTATAGTTAAAAAAATTGGAAAGCAATCAATGAACAGAAAAGTTAAAAAAGCTGTATTTCCAGTTGCTGGGTTTGGCACACGATTTTTACCTGCTACCAAAGCAATGCCAAAGGAATTACTTCCAATTGTCGATAAACCTTTAATTCAATATGCAGTTGAAGAAGCGATTGCGGCTGGAATTGATACGCTTATATTTGTTACAGGACGGAATAAGCGTGCGATTGAAGATCACTTTGATGTAAATAAAGAGCTTGAATTGGCCTTGCGCTCAAAAGGAAAAGATGTGCAAGCGGACATGGTGCGCAATATTGTTCCGCCGCATGTGGAATGTATATTTGTTCGCCAACCTGAACAACTGGGCTTGGGTCATGCAGTTCTTTGTGCTGAGCGCGTAGTTGCAGGCGAACCTTTTGCAGTCTTATTAGCAGATGATTTTTTAACGGATCATTCTCCAGGGGTTACGGCTGATCTTGTAAATACATTTGAAAAAACTGGTAAGTCACAATTATCGGTTATGCCAGTGGATGAAGAAAATATTTCACAGTATGGTGTCATTATTCCTTCAGCTGATGGTCTTGGAGTTAAAGGTGTAGTTGAAAAGCCGAGACAAGATGAAGCGCCTTCTAATTTGGCTTCAATTGGTAGATATATTTTGACCCCAGACATATTTGATTCACTTAGGACTTTGCCGGCAGGTTCTGGTGGAGAAATACAGTTAGCTGATGCGTTGAATTTGCATGCTAAAGATGGCTTATTAGGAGCTATTGAGCTGAAGGGTAAAAGATTTGATTGTGGGTCTGTTGATGGGTTCATGAGCGCGGTTGCACACGAATACGCAAAAAGATTGGAAAATTAACATGAGAGTTCTTGTTACAGGTGGTGCGGGATACATTGGCAGTCATACATGCGTTGAACTTTTAGAAGCTGGCCATAAAGTCTGTGTTATTGATAACCTTTTTAATGGCCATGAAGTTGTACTTGAACGAGTTCGAAGTATTACCAATTGTGAATTGCAATTTGTAAATGCAGATATTTGAGATGCAAATGCATTGGATGAGATTTTTAACATTTTTAAACCGTAAGCTGTTATACATTTTGCTGGGTTGAAAGCTGTTGGCGAGAGTGTAGCAGATCCATTAAATTATTATGAAGTAAATGTTGGTGGTTCTGTTTCATTACTTACGGCTATGTCTAAGGCTGAGTGTAATAATATTGTTTTTTCTTCATCTGCTACTGTTTACGGTGATCCTCAATATTTGCCTTATGATGAGGAGCATCCAACTAATCCAGTAAACCCGTATGGCCTCACCAAGTTGATAATTGAAGGCATAATTAACGATTGGACTAAAGTGGATGTAAAACGAAAGGGAAGCATTCTCAGATATTTCAACCATGTTGAGGCTCATGACTCTGGTCAGATTGGAGAAGAACCAATTGGAATCCCTAATAATTTAATGCCATACATAGCCCAGGTGGTTGATGGGCGCCGCGACCATTTAAATATATTTGGAAATGATTATGATAGATCAGATGGAACTGGCGCGAGGGATTATATTCATGTTGTTGATTTAGCACTTGCGCATATAAGTGCTTTGAATCAAAATAAGTTGGGTCAATTTGAGATATTAAATATTGGAGCGGGAAAAAGTACTACTGTTTTTGAGTTATTGAAAAAATTTGGAGATACATCTGCTATTGCAATTAAATTTAAATATTCACCCCGACGAAATGGAGACCTTGCTGCCTTTTGGGCAGATTCCTCAAAGGCTTTTTAAAAAAATGAATTGGAAGCCAGAAAGAAGTATAAAGAAAATTTATGAAGATACATGGCGTTGGCATCAACAAAACACAATTGGATATGGTAAATATAAAATTTGAAAAGTGTTTTAATTTGATAACTGAAGTTTATCTGTTGTTGCCTGTATTTTTGACTTCCTACCCATTAAATCCATTAAAACCCATATGCGTTGATCATCTTCATATTTTTCAACAGTAGCGATAAAGTTTGCAAAAGGCCCTGTTAAAACAGTTACCTGATCGCCCTTTTTTAATTTTTGTATAGGCAATAATTTACCCGATAAATCGTATCGTTTCATTAAACTATCAACAAAGCCGATAGGCATAGATTTAAGAATGGAATTAAAAGTAATTAAGCGAGATACACCGTAAGTACTATTTATTTTATGCCACTCGGATTCTAATTTATCAAATTTGATAAACATGTAGCCTGGAAACAGAGGTTTAGAAGTATTTATAAATCGAGATAATTTTCGTGAAGTAGTCTCATGTAAGGGTAAGAATGTTTCAAATCCTTGTCGGTTTAAATTTTTTGCCGCTAGATGGTGTGAATTTGGCTTGAATTGTAAAATAAACCACTCTTTAGACAATTTAAAACGCCTTTTAATTAGTGCTCATATTTGAACATATACATTTTTGATATAAATATATATATCAATTATTTCATGAAAAATTAATAAAACAGTGTAATTTTGAGAATAATTTGTCAAGATAATAAAAAATATATCTAATAATTCGATAATAATATCTAAATGCATTTTGAAATAGTATAGTTTATTTAATATCATTTTGATATAAATAGACCATTGACAATATTTTTGAATACATTAATGCTCAGAATTGATTGCGTGCAGATTTATGAATCAGATATTATATTAAAATTACAATGCTTTGCTTCAAAGCCTTGTGCGGTAGCTATTCATGGCTAGTCGTCGTAAAGAGTTTAATGAAGATGCAAGATTCAGAGTGCTAAATATAATAAATGAAAACCCAAATATGACTACGCGTGAAATTGCACAAAAAGTAGGAATCTCTAACGGCTCCACATATTATTTGTTAACATCGTTAATTGATAAGGGCTATGTTAAGCTTTTAAATTTCAATCAAAACAACCAAAAGTTGAGATATTCTTATTTACTTACCCCAAAAGGTATTCGCGAGAAATCTTTGATTACAAGTAAATTTCTTATCCGTAAAAAAATAGAGTTTGAAGCGTTAAGGGACGAAATTAATTCTCTAGAGGAGGCTGTTGGTAATATTGTGAATAGTCAAAATGAAGATGTTTAGTAATTATTAATTTAATAGTAACTATAGTGGTAAAAAAATGAATTCTGTAAAGCCGGTCAAAAAAATAGTAATACCTGTAGCTTGGTTGGGAGCCCGTATGCTTTCTGCAACAAAGGCTATCCCTTCTAGTCTCGCTAGCTGTTTCCTTCCTTCGGCGGTTAATTCAAAACGAAGTGGATTAACTTTATCTAAGTGTTTTAGATAAACAGCGATAATTAAAATAGAGTTTTCTTTATTGGATGTAGATACATTAACAAAAAGATATTAATAGTATTTGGTACACGCCCTGAGGCGATTAAGATGGCTCCATTGGCGCATGCACTTGCGTCTGATAGTCGATTTGAGGCAAAGGTCTGTGTCACTGCACAGCACAGAGAAATGCTTGATCAAGTCTTGGAGTTGTTTCAGATAGTACCTGACTTTGATCTCAACATTATGAGGCAAGGCCAAGCACTAACTGACGTAACCGCAACTATTCTTGTGGGCTTAAAGCCAGTATTGGAAGAGTTTCAACCTGATGTAGTGTTAGTGCATGGAGATACCGCAACTACATTTGCAGCCTCATTAGCAGCATATTACCAGAAAATTAAAGTCGGTCATGTTGAGGCAGGGCTTAGAACGGGAAATATTTATTCGCCTTGGCCAGAAGAAGCCAATAGAAAACTGACAAGTATCATTACCAATTATCATTTTGCACCAACCACTAGTTCTAAGAATAATTTGTTAAAAGAAGGAGTGCCAAAAAACGATATAATTGTCACTGGTAATACGGTTATTGATGCACTATTTTGGGTCAGGGAAAAATTACAGACAGACCAATCTTTAACCGTAAGTTTGGCAGCGGATTTTGAGTTTCTGGAACCACATAAAAAATTAATATTGGTCACTGGGCATCGTCGTGAAAGTTTTGGCGGCGGTTTTGAAAGAATCTGTGAAGCGCTTCGTCAGATAGCAATAAGGCATCCACAGGTTCAAATAGTATATCCAGTGCATCTAAATCCAAATGTTCAGGAGCCAGCCAATCGATTACTCAAAGATTCACATAATATATTCTTAATCGAACCGCAACAGTACTTGTCCTTTTGCTATTTAATGGATAAAGCATTTGTTATCTTAACAGACTCTGGTGGTATTCAAGAGGAAGCGCCTTCTTTAGGCAAACCAGTTTTGGTGATGCGCGAAACGACAGAGCGCCCTGAGGCGATTGAAGCTGGAACCGTAAGATTAGTTGGTACTGATAAAGATGTGATTATAGATGCGGTAAATACTTTGTTAAGTAATGTAGCCGAGTATGAAACAATTAGCGATGCGCATAACCCCTACGGCGATGGTAATGCGGTTCAGAGAATAATTAATTTTCTCTATATAACTTAGAGAGTATTTTTCTTAATATAAGCTTATTAGAAAATAATAATATACAGGCCGAATTTCCATAAGAATAATTAAGCTCTCAATATAAGTTTATTCTCCAATAATTTTGATATCATATTTTTAAATTTTTAGGACTTTTATTATGACCAATAGTGTTTCAGTACGTCTTGCAAAAGCGCTTATGAAAGCTTTTCCAAACTATCCAACGCAGGAAAATAAGAATAACCATGAAATATTCCATCATAATGACTATTTGAATGGCTCTGAGGCAGAAAAACGTGAGATAAGGTTATCGAGTTCTAAATCAAGATATGAATATGAAAAAAATAGAGATTTTTTCAATATATATTTTCCCAAATTAAACAAAGAAAATTATAAAAATAAAGAAATTCTTGAGATTGGTTCATATACTGGAGGGTCGCTTGTTTATTGGATAGAGCGACATGGTTTTTCAAAGGGTTGCGGTATAGATATTAATTCTATCTTTGCAGAAGCTGGAAATACGTTTGCCAAGGAAAAAAACATAAATGCAACTTTTGACACAGGTGTTGGCGAAAATCTTCCATACCCAGACAATTCTTTCGATTTTATTGTAAGTTATGATGTATTTGAACATGTGCAAGATCTTGAACTTGTTATGAATGAGTGTAGTCGAGTGTTGAGACCTGGTGGATTTGTTTTAGCTGTTTTCCCACCATTTTTTCAACCCTTAGAAGCGCATCTAACTCTTGTAACTAAAACGCCAGCACTTCAATGGATATTTTCAGGGGAAACTTTAACTGATGCATATAATCAGATTGTTGATGAACGAGGCGATGAAGCTCATTGGTATAGAAATGAGAATAAAAAACTGGATGATTGGGAAAAACTTCCGGGCCTCAATGGTATTACAATAAGAAAGTTTAAGAAAATTATCTCTAAAAACAAACAATGGAGTGTTGATTATTGGGGAAATAACCCGATACTGTCTGATGGCAGGAAATCTGAAATGCTACTTTTTAAAATATTGAGGATTTTTTTTATTGTCCCAGCTCGAATACCGCTGATTAACGAGTTGTTTTTGGGAAGAATATGCTGTGCCTTATCAAATAGAAAAAATTAAATTGCGTCCAGCAACTTACGAGGATATCAAAAATGTATTGTCGTGGAGAAATGAACCAACAACGATTATCAATATGAAAACGAAGCGTTGTCTTGATTTCAAGGAACATGAGCCTTGGTTTAAAAAATCTATAAATGATCCTAACTGCGTTTTCTTAATCATAGAAGTTGACCATGAGCCTATCGGGCAACTGAGATATAACTTAGAGAATAATATGGCAAAAGTAAGTATAAATATTACCGCGAAATGGCACGGGAAGGGGGTTGCATCAAAAGCTTTTCGTCTTGGAAGTGCATATATTAAAAAAAAAGGTTTAGCAAAAATAGTCTTCGCCCGCGTTCTGAAAACCAACGTCGGCAGTATAAGAGGTATGGAGAACGCTGGATTTAATATAGTAAAGGAATTTATTTATGAGGATGAACCAAATTATTATATGATACATGAGTTAAAAGAATTAGAAGGATGATCTATTCTTGGTCAGAAGACCCAATATTTTGCTTTACATCTGACGTTGATTGGGCATCAGAGGAAGTATTAGAGCACAGCCACAAAGCACTTTCGGGAGAAAACTTGAACATTACGTATTTCAATACTCATCCAAGTAGCTTTATCAATAGCCTCGCTAAATCAGGAGAAGTGCGTCAGTTGATCCATCCAAATTTCTTGCCAAATAGTTCTCATGGAGAGAGCTTTCTGGAGGTTATGGAGTATTGCCGTAGACTTGTACCAGATGCAGATGGTTTTCGTACTCATAGGTATTTTGAAGTTAACGATATAATGGATGAATATGCTAAACGGGGCTTTAAGTTCTTTTCTAACCATTGCTTGAGATGTGAAGAAAATATAACACCACTTCATCATAGAAGTGGTATGGTAAGTATCCCAATTTTTTTAGAAGATGGTGGGTATTTAATTATGGAGCCAGATTTAAATACTGATGTATTGAAAAATCGTTTGGACAGCCCTGGGCTAAAGGTAATTAATTTTCATGCAGCGCATATGGTGTTCAATACTCCAAAATTTGAGTTTACGCGTAAAATAAAAGACTCTTTAAGCCGCGAAAGTTGGAATAATCTTGACTTAAAAGCTATTCAATCCCTGTCTTATTCAGGTTTTGGAATTAGAAACGTTCTTGAGGTAATTATCGAGCATGTGTTTAAGCGAAATCACAAGATAATGACAATAAATCAGATTTCAGAAGAGTTTATAGCTAAAAAAGGAACTCAAGGTTTAATTTAGTATACTTTTGATAATATGATAATGATCGTTTTAAAGCTTTAAAAAGCATCATTATGTTTATTATGAATACTCCTTGTCAGAATTTTAGAAAGTATAATGCTATTGATTTTTTTGCTATTTTTGCTTGAAAAGCTGGCTTTTGCATCCAAAAATTTGTCGTTATGAATGATTATTTTTTATTAAGGAGATTATATGTCTTTTAGTAGTGTATGTGTTGTTGGACTTGGGTATATCGGCTTGCCCACGGCTGCAGTTTTATCTTCTCGAAAAAAGAAGGTTGTAGGTGTTGATATAAACCAGGATACTGTTGACATCATAAATGCAGGCAATATTCACATCGCAGAACCGGGTCTAGAAATTATGGTTAAGGAGGCTATTCAAAGTGGATTTTTAAGAGCAGTTACTTCACCTGAGCCGGCAGATGCTTTTTTAATTGCCGTTCCCACTCCATTTTTAAAAAATATTCCTGAAGATCCAATCCCGAAGCCAGATATTTCCTATATTGAATCGGCTTCAAGAGCGATTGCCAAACAATTAAAAAAGAGTGATATTGTCATTTTAGAGTCAACTTCGCCGGTTGGTACAACTGAAAAAATGGCCGAGTGGCTTGCTCAGGAACGTCCTGATCTGACATTTCCTCAGACTCATGGTTCAATTTCAGATATTCGAATAGCTTATTGCCCAGAAAGAGTTCTACCTGGCAATGTGATTAATGAATTAATAGAAAATGATAGAGTCATTGGTGGAATGACGGAAAGGTGTTCTGAGGAAGCTATACAAGTATATAGTTCTTTTGTTAAAGGTAATTGCTTAGCTACTAATGCTCGAACCGCTGAAATGACCAAGCTAACAGAAAATGCAAGCCGTGATGTTGGGATTGCGTTTGCTAACGAACTCTCAATTATTTGTGATGATCAAGACATTGATGTTTGGGAGTTAATTCGACTTGCTAATTTACATCCTAGGGTAAGTATCTTGCAGCCGGGTCCAGGTGTGGGCGGACACTGTATTGCGGTTGATCCCTGGTTTATTGTTGATAGATCGCCAAATCACTCTAAACTGATTAAGACTGCTAGAAACGTAAACGATCACAAGCCTCAATGGGTTGTCGATAAAGTTAAGTTAGCAATAGCAGATATTCTGCTCAAGGACCCAGCTAAATCGTCTAGTGACATTTCCATTGCATGTTATGGCCTAGCTTTTAAGCCCAATATTGATGATTTGCGCGAGAGTCCATCGTTACGAATAGTCCAACATATCATAGAAATGCACGTTGGAACAGTTCTCCTCATTGAGCCACATATCGACATTCTCCCGGCAGGACTAGAAGGTAATTTGGTTTCTTTGGGGGATCCGTCGATTACTGGCGCAGATATCCAACTAATGTTAGTTGATCACGAGATATTTAAACACAAAAAGCCAAATTTTGGTAAAATTATTGATACTCGAGGGATATGGTAGCTTCTTACTACGTAATATTCTTCACCAATTAAAGGACTATTAACGTTTGTACTATTTTGTAATTGGTCTACCCCTCACTTTGCTTTCGTTGCTGTTGTGTTTGTAATGAGATCGAATTGCTGGAATTGGTTTTGGTGAAATGATGTGTCTTTATTGTTGACATTTTTTAAATAAACAAACTACGTAGAAAAGACGTCTTTAGCTACAAAAAAATTGGCCTAATTAAGTGCTGTAAAACTTGGGCTACTTTCAATTTTGCACAGTTAAATTATTTTATATGGAAGATATGAATTACAATCTTAATCAATTAGCGCTGATCAAGAAATTTTGGAGTCACCTTTCAGCACGACGCCAAACGCAGTCTCGATTGTTGATTTTGCTCATGGTGATTTCGATGTTTTCAGAAGTGCTTGGTGTGGGGGCAGTGATACCATTTCTAGGGGTTTTAACTTCACCTGAAAAGATCTTCGCTTATGATTTTATGAACCCTATTATCCAGCTTCTAGGCTTAACCCAACCAAGCCAACTTCTGCTACCCTTTACGCTTTTTTTTATTATTGTAACTTTTATAGCAGCCATGATAAGACTATTACTATTATACGCAGTGACTAGATTTTCCTTTGGTGCAGGGGCTGATCTGAGTATAGATATTTACCGACGAACACTTTATCAGAAATATGAAATTCATATGGATCGAAACAGTAGTGAGGTAATAAATGGAATCGTAAAAAAAACTGATATCTTGGTGTACAACTTATTGATGCCTATAGTTACTCTTTTTGGTTCAGTCATTCTGTTGGTTGGTGTGATGGTATTATTGCTTATGACAGACGTAGTAATGGCTGTTAGTGCCTTCCTCGGATTTGGTTTGATTTATCTAGGTATTGTTAAGCTCACAAGTTTTCGTTTGATTCAGAATAGCGAATCTATTGCTCATGAGTCAACTAAGGTAATTAAGAGTCTTCAAGAGGGACTTGGTGGCATCCGTGATGTGCTTATTGATGGAACTCAGGAATTTTACTGCCAAATTTACCGAAGTTCAGATCTTCGATTACGTCGTGCGCAAGGTGATAATCAGTTTATAAGTGGTAGTCCGCGATTTTTAATAGAGGCTCTGGGCATAATATTGATTGCTAGCTTATCGTTTATTCAGACCCAGAGAGATGGTGGTGTAATGTCAGCAATTCCTGTTCTTGGTGCATTGGCAGTCGGAGCAGCGCGTATGCTCCCAGCTATGCAGCAGATATTTGGTGCCTTTACCCAAGTGCGAGGTTCACAGGAATCTTTAAAAGATGTATTAGATTTACTTGATCAACCAATACAAGAACCGCAAGAGAACACATCCCTACCCTCAGTCACGTTCGTAGAAAAAATTACCCTTAAAAATGCTGGGTTTCGTTACTCAGATTCGACACCGTGGGTGCTTAATAACATAAGCATTAATATAAGTAGAGGTGAACGTATTGGAGTCATGGGAGCTACTGGCAGTGGTAAAAGTACTTTACTCGATATCTTGATGGGATTATTGCAACCATCAGAAGGTGAGCTCAAAGTCGATAACAATAACATAACTCAAGAAAACCTTCGCAGTTGGCAGTCACACGTTGCTCATGTACCTCAAGCCATTTTCCTAGCTGACAGCTCTATTGAGGAGAACATTGCACTTGGGGTGCCTAAAGAGAGCATTGATCGTGCCCTTGTAAGGGAGGTGGCTTATCAGGCTCAACTTATTGACCTTATCGAATGTTGGCCTCAGAAATATCAAACTCGGGTTGGTGAGCGCGGAGTCAAATTATCAGGTGGTCAACGTCAAAGAATTGGTATAGCAAGGGCTCTGTACAAGCAAGCGGATGTGATTATTTTTGATGAAGCTACGAGTGCGCTTGATAACAGCACAGAGAGTGCCGTTATGAAGGCGATTGACGGATTAAACCGCGATTTAACTATCATTATTATTGCGCATCGTTTAACAACACTTAAAGGTTGTGATGTAATTTTTGAACTTGATAAAGGTGGTATATCTAGACAAGGAAAATATGGCGATTTGGTGGCTTCTGAAAGTTAATCTGGCTCGCTTCTTTTTAGGGAAGCGCAGATATGTTGCTATGTAGGGTTTTAAATTTTTATCACATATTTAATTTCTTAAAATTTGATACATGGTCAGACTTATCTGCTCTTCCGAAGAGCTATATATCTTTTAATGCATGGTTAAAGGAATGTCTTAAAAAATTGGTAAGTAATCCTTCACGACGATAAAGAGTAGAAAAATGCCCAATAAATTGAATACTAATATTAAAAATGTTCGAAATGTACAACGTTATGTTTTTGGAGAGGGATCACTGACTTCTCTGGAGCTTACGATAAGCAATCACAGAAAATTAGTCGATGGCTCAGTAATATATTTTGTTGATATGTATTTTAATAATAATAACGAATTACTTTCGAAGCTCCCTGTCGGGGAGGGTGACGAAGTTATTTTTATATCAACAAGCAATGAACCAACTACTGAATATGTTGATTCGATCGTCAGAAGCTTAAATGATAAATTTCCCTCAAAACCAAGTGCTGTCGTCGGTATTGGAGGAGGGATAACCCTTGATATCACAAAAGCTGTTTCTAACTTAATTGAAAATGGTGGATTGGCTGAACATTACCAGGGCTGGGATTTGTTAAAGAAACCAGGGGTTCATAAAATTGGTATCCCAACGCTGTCAGGAACAGGAGCAGAGGCTACTCGAACATGTGTCATGACCAACAAGAAAACTGGCTTGAAGTTGGGTATGAACAGTGATTTTACTGTCTTTGATCATATAATAATGGATCCAGAGCTAACAAGGACCGTTCCAAAAGAGCAATATTTTTACACCGGGATGGATGCTTATATCCATTGTATGGAATCATTAAATGGTTCGTATAGAAATTCTATTGGGGATGCATATTCAGCTCAAGCGATCAATCTCTGCCGTGAAGTCTTTCTTAGTGGTGATATGATGTCAGATGAAAATCGTTCTAAAATGATGGTCGCCTCATACTTAGGAGGATGTGCAATAGCATCAAGTTACGTGGGTGTTGTCCATCCATTTTCTGCGGGTCTGAGTGTTGTTCTTGGGACTCATCACTGTATTGCTAATTGTATTGCGATGCGAACATTAGAGGATTTTTACCCTGAGGGTTACAAAGAATTTTGGAATATGGTTGACAGGCAAGGAGTTTATGTTCCTTCAGGTTTATGTGAAGGGTTGAGTGATGATCAATATGGTCAACTTTTTAAGTCAACGATTATGCACGAAAAACCATTGATTAATGCGTTGGGTGAGGACTACAGAGATATATTAACCGAACAAAGAGTTGCTGAGCTTTTTAGGAGTATTTGACTTATGCAAAATTACCGTATTCCATTTAGTGGTCGCGCTCACAACTATACAGATGAAGAAATTCAAACTGTCTTAGATGTGATGAAAACATCATTAACCCTCACACAAGGGCGACACAGGGATAGTTTTCAGCAAAAATTTTGCAAATATATAGGTGCCAAAGATGCATTTGCGGTCAATAATGCTGTAGCCGCGCTTGAACTTTCGGCTCAACTTTGCCAATTTAGGCAAGGTGATGAGATTATTATACCTTCGCACACCTACACCGCGTCGGCATACCCTTTCATAAAAAAAGGGGCAAAAATTGTTTGGGCTGACATAGATTTGGGGACGCGGGTGGTGACCGCCAAAACTATTGAAGAATGTATCTCAGAAAATACTAAAGCCATTGTTGTAGTCCATCTGTATGGTTTTTGTGCAGATATGCCATCAATTATGGAGGTAGCTAAAAAACATAATTTATTGGTAGTTGAGGATGCTGCGCAGGCGCTCGGTGCCCGGATTGGTAGTCAGATGGCGGGTACATTTGGAGATCTGGGGATTTATTCATTTCACTCGCACAAGAACATTACTACTTTGGGTGAGGGCGGCATGCTAATCGTAAAAGATCAAGAGATGGCTGAGATAATACCTATGTTACGTCATAATGGTCATTGTAATTATGGTGCTGAACGCGAGCATTATTGGATCCCTGCAATGGATAATGTTGACTTTCCAGTTCTGAATAGTGAGATTCTTTGGCCAAATAATTACTGCCTTGGCGAAACTGAATGCGCTCTGGGGGTGATTTTACTAAATCGCATAGATGAAATAAATCGCCAAAAACGTCGACGTGCAATGCACTTTATTGACGCTATGCGGGAGTATACTTATCTTGAGTTTCATCGCGAAGATTCTGAACGGCATAACTACCATCTTTTGGTGGCCCGGGTAACCAATGGTTTGCGGGATGAAATCATGACCAAAATGGCGCAAGCTGGGGTTCAATGCGTTGTTCAGTATCATCCTCTTAATCGTTACGATCTATACAAGAAAGCAGGATTTGGGGGTGCGAATTGCCCTAATACTGATCAATTTTTTGATAATATGATTTCGTTTCCTTTTCAACATATGATGAGTGACGAAATTTTTATCGAATTGATTGAAACTACAAAGCAGGTCCTCAGCGATTTATAATGCCCACATCAAAGTCCATTGTGTTGATTCCCGCCATCAAAAAAACGGTTGCTTTTCATGATGACTTGATAAAAAAACTCGCTGGTGTCTCGCTTATTCAACGAACAATCGATAAGGCTATTAAAATTGTTGTAGATAGGTCAAATATTCATATACTGACTGACTCAGAAGAGATTAGTCTAATCGCGGAGAGAAATAGAATTAATGTGTATCTTGACCCCAATCTTACTTGGGAAGCCATAGGGTGTATAGGCTCCGTTAGAGATTATCTACAGAAAGCTGCGAAAAAGTCTAATTATGCTTTATTTCTCTCACCTTATGCACCACTAATTTCTGAAGACACGCTCGTTAAAGCCCTTGAGTTATTGATAGAAGTCGATGTGGAACTGCTGAAGCCTGTAAAAAACGTCAACAGACAATTGTACGACGAAGACGGACAATCCACTTTCTTGGCCCTTTTCGGAAGCATAGAGGAACAACATACTATCGAATCAAAGGCTTTTGTGTGGTTAAAATCTCATTTATTAATAGAGGATATGAATCTAAAGCCCCGCATTTTTGCATGGCCGGTTGAGAATGATCTTATTGAGATTGAGTCTTATCAAGACTGGTGGGTGTGTGAAAAGTTAATAACGCGAAAAAGAATTCTTTTTCGCGTTATTGGGAACGAGTTTGTTGGAATGGGTCATATATATCGCTCTCTGTCTCTGGCACATGAGATTAATGACCATGAAATAATATTTGTTTGTGATAATGAAAATACTCTTGCGGCGAATAAAATAATTGAACATGAGCAATCTCTAGAGATATGCGAAGCAAATAATATCGTTGAGAAGATTATTAACCTCAAACCTGATTTGGTAGTGAATGATATTCTCTCCACAACAAAACTAGATGTATTACCACTTCAAAAGCAAGGCATCAAAGTTATAAATTTCGAAGATTTAGGTGAGGGTGCAAGGCTTGCAGATCTGACCATAAATGAACTCTATGATGTGCCAAAATTTACTGGGGAAAATATTTTGTGGGGACATAAATACTTTTTTGTTCGTGATGAATTTTATGCAGCAAAGCCGCATTTTTTTAACGAACACATTGAATCCATATTATTAGTATTTGGTGGAACTGATCAGCATAATCTCTCGGCTTTGATATATAGGTCTATTCGTGACCTTTGTAAAAGACGAAACATAAACGTGAATATCGTAACAGGTTCTGGTTATGTGGGCTATGAACAGTTAAAAGCTGAAATTAAAGATGAGTGCCTTGTTACTCTAACCAGAGCAACAGGCGTTATCTCTCGTATTATGGAGCAATCTCAGATTGCTATTTCGTCAAGTGGTAGAACAATGTACGAATTGGCTCATATGAATATTCCAAGTATTATTATTTCTCAACATGAGCGCGAAGATACGCATAGTTTTGCATGTGAGGAGAATGGTTTTATACCGCTCGGTGTGTTTGAAAAAGAAATTACGGAATACAAAGTTGTAAAGCAGCTGACGAAGCTTTTGGATGATCAGGAATATCGACATGATCTTTTTGAGCGAACTAAAAAATATAGATTCGATACAAATAAGAATAAGGTGGTCTCTAAAATGTTAAAACTCGTTACTGATCAGTCCGTTAGAAGATTATATTGAAAACAGTTGCTATTATTCAAGCCAGGATGGGCGCATCTAGGCTACCGAATAAAATGCTTCTATGGCTACATGGCTATCCAATTTGTGAGTGGGTGTTTAGGCGAGTCAAAAAAGCAGAAAAGATTGACCAGGTAATCTTTGCAATCCCAAGGACTAAAAGTAACGACGTCTTGGCTCGATACCTACAGTCGATTGGTGCCACCGTATTTAGAGGCAGCGAGACTAATTTAGTAGAGCGTTACTTTCAGGCTGCTGAACAGGTATTTGCCAATCAAATTGTCCGTGTATGCGGTGATAATCCTCTTATTTGTGCCAGTGAGATTGATAGATTAGTTGGTTTTTTTGAGAATGAATCATGTGATTACGCATACAACCATATTCCTTTTAAAAATCAGTATCCTGATGGATTGGGTGCAGAAATATGCTCTATGCAGTTAATCGGGGAATTGCATGAACGAGCAACGACTTCATCTCATCGCGAACATCTTTTCAATTATGTTTGGCAAAATTCCACCGACTATACTATTAAAACATTTGATCCACCTGATGAATTCGGATTTCCTGAATTAAAGCTAGATTTAGATACTATGGACGATTATCAGGCATTATTAGAAAAGCCATATCAAATTAATATGAATGCCACTGACATTATTAAAACCGCACAACAGACAAAGTGATAACAATAATATGAAAATTCTAGATTTTTTTAATAAGCCATATGGTCAGAATGACTTTGTAAGACGTCCTTATATTATTGCTGAAGCTGGAGTTAATCACGAGGGTGATATAGGTCTTGCAAAGCGATTAATTGATGAGGCTAAAGAAGGTGGAGCACATGCTATTAAATTTCAGACCTATAAAGCTAACACTATTGCCTCCAAGAATTCACCAGCTTACTGGGACTTAGCAAAAGAGCCAACAGATAGTCAGTTTAAGCTTTTCCAAAAATATGATAAATTCTCACGATATGAATATAAGCAATTAAAGCTTTATAGCGAAGAGGTCGGTATTGAGTTTATAAGCACGCCATTTGATGTCGAATCAGCTAAATATTTAGATAAAATGATGGATGTTATAAAGATATCCTCATCAGACATAACCAATAGGCCATTTATTGAATATCTGTGTAGTTTAGGGAAGCCTATCATTCTATCAACGGGCGCTTCTCACGTGTATGAAATTCAAGAAGCGGTTGAGTGGTTAGAAGCCAAACAGTCAAAGTTTGCTTTACTTCATTGTATTTTGAACTATCCCACAAAAGATCAGAACGCTCATTTAGGGATGATTAAGGGTTTACAAAAAAAATTCCCAAATAATATAATTGGCTACTCAGATCATACTTTACCAAATGATATGAAGGTCCTTGAGATGGCGACTCTATTAGGCGCATCAATTTTAGAAAAGCACTTTACGCATAATAAAACGTTACCAGGTAATGATCATTATCATGCCATGGATAAGGAGGATCTAAAGAATTTTAACCAGAATCTAGATCGGATGTTTACAATATTGGGTCATCAAGAAAAATACTCCCTAAAGGAAGAAGATTCAGCGCGCACTAATGCTCGAAGAAGTTTGGTAGCGGTTGAAAATATCCCTGAGGGAACAGTTATTAAACGAGAGCATTTGACATGGAAGCGGCCTGCATCTGGCATTAGCCCGAGATGTATTGGAGATATATTGGGAAAGCAAACTTCTCGTACTATTTTGGAAGATGAAGCTTTAAAATGGGAAATGATCTGTGGATGAGCTAGAAATTGAAATCGATAGCTATTTGAAAAGACTTTTCCCTATCAACCGTTCAATTACAGGGGAGGGAAACAGGGAAACGCTCAGAATATTAAGAGAAATAGCTCCAATTCAGATTAAAGAATATCCCTCCGGCACCAATGTATATGATTGGGTTATTCCTGATGAGTGGAATGCTGAAAATGCTTGGATACAAGATAACCAAGGTAACAAGATTGTTGATTTCGAGGATAACAACATACATCTTGTTAGCTATAGTGAGCCAGTTGAAAAGATAATGAATTTTGAAGAGCTTCAGGAGCATCTTCATTTCCATGACGAGCTACCTGATGCAATTCCATATCGGACTACTTATTACAAACGTGATTGGGGATTTTGTGTAACCCAAGCACAATATCGGCAATTAGAAAGAACTAGTGGACCATTCAGCGTATATATTGGTAGTGAATTTAATCCAAATGGGAGTTTGTCAATTGGAGAGATTCTAATTCCAGGAAAATCAGAGCGTGAGATCTTGATTTCTACCTATATCTGTCATCCTTCGCTTGCTAATGATAATTTAAGTGGAGCAGTTATGACTGCTTTCTTAGCGCGAGAACTGCTAAATAAGAAAGACCTAAAGTGTAGTTACCGAATTATTTGGGTACCTGAGACAATTGGTGCCATTGCATATTGTGCTATGAATGAGTTCAAAATGAGACGCATTCAGTCAGGGTTAGTAGTTACAACCGTTGGAGGACCAGGTAAATTCGGACATAAACAGAGTCATGATGAGAAACATAGTATTAATGCTATAGCCGAGTCAGTTTTTAAAGATAAAGGTTTTGATTACTCGAAGTATCTATTTGATTACCATGGCAGTGATGACAGGCAGTACTCATCCCAAGGTTTTAGAATTAATACGATATCTTTAACCAAAGATAAGTATTATGAATATGATTATTATCATACCTCTTTGGATAACTTGGACTTCGTAAAGGCAGAGTATATTAAGCAGAGTTTAAATTTGCATTTGGAGGTTCTAGACAGATTAAATCAGGAACGCTATTTTAAAAATAGTTCGCCAAATTGCGAAGTAATGTTATCAAAACATGACCTTTACCCACACACAGGAGGCAGTCAATTGCCTAACCATGCCGAGTTGAGCGAGCTAGATATTATATTACAATTGCTCTGGTTGTGTGATGGAAATGTAGGTATGTTCGGGATATCAAAGAAACTTAATGTTCCTATTGATCTACTTATGAAGATAGTTGTTCGGCTGCAAAAAAAGAAGCTACTAACTGAGATTTTATGACATATAAATAGCAGCTTGATGATTGAAATTAATAGTGGAAACTAAAATGACAGACAACTGCAATGACTATATCATTAAGAATGGAGAGTTCTTAAGAGACTTCGAAGGTATGTATAAAAATATTATGGATCCCTGGAATCAAAAAAAAGATCAGGATAGTGATATTGCTGTGTTTATTGCTTTTCAGTTATTACGCCATATCACTAACTCGAAGAAGCTCTCCATTAAAAGCATTATGGATATTGGGTGCGCTGATGGATACCATGCTCGTAAATTGCGAGATCTTTTTACAAAGGATGAAAGATTCGAATATTTAGGCACAGATATTTCTAATACTGTTATTAGTCGCGCTAAATCATTAACTAAAGATTATCAATTTGACTGCACTTTTATTGTAGATGATATCTGTAAATATAATGATTCCTTCCTAAATAAATTTGATATCGTATTTTCGTCTAGAACTCTTTACTATGTCGCTCCAGAAATAGACGCTGTTATCCATAATATTGAAAATTATTTATTAAGTAATGGTATTTTTTGCTTTGTATATAATCAAAGTAAGGATGCATTTACCAGTCAATGGCTTACATATGAAATACTTAGAGACAAGTTAATTGATATGAATTTTGTTGAGCACTCATTTATAGAGTTAAATCGATACTCAGATGAAGTGACAGCAATTGGTGTATTTCAAAAAAAATATTGAGTTTACTAGAGAGATAATTGTGTGAAAGATATTGAAAAATTGGCTGCTCTCTATCAAAATGATTACTTTGAAGATAGGTCTGGAAATGATGTAAAGAGGAAGGAATCATTTGAGTCTGAAAGACCCTTTATTGAGAAATTTACATCATTTGATGGAATTGTTTTGGATGTGGGTTGCTCTACTGGAGAATTCTTAACCCACATCGGGTGGAGTGGTAAAAAATATGGTATTGAAATATCTGAATTTGCTGCAGAACAGGCCAGAATAAGTGGTATTGATATTGTCAGCAGTTATAACATCGAAAATAGTTTGGATGCTGTTATTTATCGTGGAACTATTCAGCATTTAGACTCGCCTTTTAGAAGTTTGGAAAAAGCGGTAAAAACATTGAAGCCAGGAGGAAAGGTTTTTTTTATTGCCACACCGAACATAAGTTCAATTTATTATAGAATGTTTAGGACATTACCTGCGCTAGATTCAAAAAGAAACTTTTATTTGCCATCGGATGATTCAATTAAAAGCCTGGCAATGGTTTTTGGACTGGACTTTGTTTCTGTTGAATATCCATATTTATATTCACCTTATTCGTCCCCAGTAGCTGATCATATCAAATTCTTATGCAAGGGAGCGTTGTTACCTTTTGGAAGTTTGGGTGAAAAAATAGAATTCTCATTCCATCGAAGTATGATGAACATGGTACTGACTAAAAAATGAGTATGGTTTTTAAAGTTTGGTTTTGGAGTAAATTATGATTCATAAAAATGATTTTGATGGTAATCTGCAATTCGGGGGTCAAGAGTTTCATCGGTCAACGGGAAGATCTGAGCTCATAGAGAGTGTTCAAAGTGGAGACTTAGGTGAGAATTTCTTTGAAACTATTCAGGGAGAAATCCGTGCTAAAACAGAATATTTTGAAGAAATTCATAATTGTTTAGCTTGCGGCTCAAGTCAGTTAGTTCCGTTAATCAATAGGAATGGGCTTAAAATTGCTAGATGTCAGAAATGTGGGTTTGGTATGCAGAATCCTCGTTTTAGAAAAGAACGCCTTATAGATATCTATAAAGATACATATTTTATGGATGACACTTATTCATCCACATATGCCAAAGATCTTGATAGGAAGAAGTTTCTTTACGGTATTCAGCAAGTGAGATCAGTGCGGCCCAATATAGTCAGCGCTATGGATATTGGTTGTGGTCAAGGTCTCTCTCTTGCAGCATATGACGAGGCAGGTATCCCCGAAGTTTTGGGGTTGGAAACTGGCAGGTATACCGAAGATTTGTCTTCAGGACTGAAGGTTATCAATAAAGATTTTTCTGAAATTTCTTCTATGTTTAGCGGACTTTCATTGATAACATTATGGGATGTGCTTGAACATGTGCACGACTTTAAAGACATTTTAAAAAAAATACATGTGGCTTTGGATGATAGTGGAATCCTTCTGATCATGGTGCCTAATTTAATGAGTCTGGCGTCCAGAATTATTCGCTCGCAATCTCCAACTTTTTCAAATGATCATTTAAATTACTTTACGGAAAAATCATTGATCGGAGTTCTCAAGGATCAAGGATTTAAAGTAATGTCAAAAGAGACTGTTATCTCAGAGATTGATAATTGTCGAAATTACCTTGAATTTAATGAGCCTTATTTTTCAGAACCTCAGAATGAATCAGCGTTTGATTGGTTAACTCCTGATTATATTCATGACAATATGTTAGGAAGTCGGCTTTTGTTTATTGCTCAGAAAATCTAATTTTAAAATCATAGGTAGAACATATGAACTGGCAGTTATTTCAGGATCTAACGGTTGCCAATAAACGCAGCGATAAACTTAAGGGATTCAGGTCAAACATTACTTTAAAATTTACTAGTAAAGACTTTGACTCATCCCTTCTAAAAAAGGAATTTTCAAGTTCGTTTGACGATTTTTTAAAACGTATGACGATAGATGAAAATAGTGTTGACGTGATCCAGTCAAACTTGGCACGAAGACGAATTGTCTTCAGTTATTTAGCGAGTAGTAATGAAAGAGTCGTTGTTAAATGGTTTGATGATAAAGCTATTGGTTGTTTTAATTTTATCGGTTCTTTAGACAATGAGCGGCTTTTGCATTCTGACATCGGTGGGCGCGTTAATTCACGATTGATTCCAAAATATATTGATCATGGAGAAGATTTTATCGCAGTTGAAATGGTCCAAGGAGATCCATTTTTAAAGTTAATACAAGACGAGAATTTAGCCCCACTAGAGATCGCTGTAAACGCACTACTTGAAGAATTAAGAATTGTTTATAGAGGAACGGTAGAAGGAAATTTTACCGTCAGAGATTTCAACAGAAGACTGCATAGCGAATATAGTTACTTAATTTCTACTCGTTTCAACATTCGAAGTGAGGTGGTAATGGCGGCATATTGTACTCCCTCGAATGCACAAGCAATTTATTATGAACTAAATAGTCGTTTGTACGAGATTTATGCTGGTATTTCAGGTAATTTACCGATGCATATGACACTTCGTGATCTAGATGAGCATAATCTTTTATTTGATGATGAATCCAGTACTACTTATGCTGTGGACATGGAAGATGCCGTGCCTGGTCACTTTATTTTTGATATTTCATACTTGTTGGGACGTTTGATACTGGGCCGAGATCCCGTAAAGATTGGTGATGTGATCTTGCCTATAGTAGATGATTGGATTGTCACAATGGATCCAAAGAATGCTGATAGTCTCATTGCAATGATTAGAGCTTTGACTACTAAACAACTCATAATTTCCGCGATGAATCCTTGGTTATGGCCAGCGGAATCGACATTTAAGAGGGATAAGGGTAAGTCTAGTCGTCAGCGATACAGATGGTTAAAAGCTGTCTGGCAAGTGATTGAGTTACAACGTCAAAGAACACTAGTGTGATCCCATCTTCCTCAGGGCTTGAAAGGCTTTATTCTGCATCAGTTAGTTTGATGCTCAGATGTAACACACAGTTTCAGGGTAGATAAGAATTCTCTATTGCTCTCAATATCATGAGAGGTGACCTAATTAACTTATTGGAAACTTAATTCAATTCGTAACATCACCTGCGATTTTTTTATAGTTGATTCTGAGTTTCTCCAAGACTAAGCAGCTTAACTTATTAATATACGGTATATTTATGAAACAAAATTTTTTTTTGGCAACAACGGCACTGGAAGATTTTTGGGATACTTCAAAGCCAATTTTATTTCTGGGTGAATGGTGTGTGCTGTATGAGAGAGAGAAATATTTGGAAGACATCGATTGGAGAATTTTAAATTCTCCTTTTCAAGACGCCAACGTCACAGAAGCTGCTTCTTTCTATGTGGATGATTTGTATGAGCATATTTTAGCAGAACTAGCTAATAAATTGAATGTAATACATGAAAAACGTTATTCGCTAAGGTATTGGAGAATACTAATCGGTCCATGGCTGTTGCACTACATACCAGCGGTTTATGATAGATTTAAACACATCAAGAGCGCTCTTGAGGAGGATGATAATTTAACAACAATAGTGCTCTCTGAAAAATCATTTGTTGTAGCCGAAGATACATTGGATTTTACGGAGCAACTATCAGACGATTTGTTTAATCTACAGATTTACACACGGATATTTAAATTTTTTGGGAAAAAATTTCCAGAGAAAGAGTGCAGCATACGAGGTAGTTTTTCAAAAAACATTCAGCCAGAAAGATCACTGTTTAAAAATGTTATAACAAGGCTCTCTGGTTTTTATGTGTCTATGTATTCAGCATTCTCTCGTTCATTTGTTGTGTTAACGGCCACCTCTTTTTCAAAAAGCTCTCAAGCAAATATTGCCGCTAGATCTTTTGGTAGAGTAGTTCCCATACAGCGATGTCAACCATCGGTGATGACATCTGAGTATGACCGACAAAAGCGTAATGTTTTGAAAAGTGTATCCCTTGGAAGTAATGAATTTCTAAGGTGCTTGGAGGCTATGTTGTCTTCTGATATTCCTAAAGCATTTATTGAAGACTTTGAGGCGATCAATGAAACTGCTTTGATTTCTTACCCCAAAAGACCAGCTGCAATTCTAAGTGCTAATGCCTGGTTTTACGATGAGAGTTTTAAATTTTGGGTGGGCGACTGTGCTGAGCATGATTGTCAATTACTGGGTACTCAGCACGGTGGCGACTATGGAGTTAAGAAATTCATGTTGGCTGAGAAACATGAGCTCAACATCGTTGACCATTATTATTCTTGGGGTTGGAGTTGGGGGTCAGATAAATTAATACCGATGCCAGCAGATAAGTTTATCAAAAATAATAGGACTGATAATAAAAATGTGAAGAAAGGTATTTTATTTGTAATCTCCTCGCAACCAAGATATCTTGTGAAGTTGCCATATTTGCCTAAGTTATTTCGAGAATATATGGATTGGCATAAGAAATTTATTGACGGGCTTTGCACTGAATCACGTCGCCACTTAAAAATCCGACCCCATCGTGATGACTATGGGTGGTCTGTTATCAAACGATTGAGAGACCATGAAACTACAATAAAATTAAGTTCATGGGATACTAGTTTCGATATAGAGCTAAATAAATGTCGTATTTATGTTTGCGATCACTTATCTACTACTTATGTGCAAGCCATGATTCAAAATGTACCTACTATACTTTTTTGGTCTTCAAGAAATAATATTCTTAAAGAAGAAGCCAAACCATATTTCGATCTATTACGAGATGTAGGTATTTTGTATAGTAGCCCAAAAGATGCTTCAGCGGCTATTAGTTGTATTTACGACGATGCTGAGGTTTGGTGGAAGGATCCTAAAAGGCAGAATGCCGTAGCGGAATTTTGTAAGGTATTCGCTCGGACAGAGCCTAAGTCGGAGGAACTTTGGACAGCTGAGCTACTTAAAAGATGCCTAGTAGAATAAACTTCTTGACTAAAGCTACTATCTCAAAATATTTTTTATTATTGATTGCATATTTATTTAAGACACTTAAATTATGAGTAAAGAGAATAACCAATGAAGGAAAATTCTGATCGGTTAATGCTGGATTTGGGTTGTGGGAACAAAAAACGACCCGGGACTATTGGCGTGGATTACAATGCGAGGGTCGATGGTGATATAAGCCATGACTTAAATTGCTTCCCATATCCGTTTGAACTTGGAAGTGTAGACAGGATATATATTGATAATTGTCTTGAGCATTTAGATAGTCCTCTGAGAGTGATGGAGGAGATACATCGAATTTTAAAGTCAGGAGGAGAGGTTAAGGTAATCGTGCCTTATTTTAGATCTCCTTCAGCCTTTCATGACCCTACGCACAAAACATTTTACACCACTGAGTCGTTTTCTTATTATGATCCCGAGCATCCGATCTGTAAAAGGTATGATTACACTCAGGCTCATTTTAAAGTACAGAAAATCGTTTTTCACGAGCATCTGGATAGTAGGTTTATAAAAAAACTCGTTGTTCGTATGGCAAATAGGTGGCCATCATTTTATGAAAACATTTTTAGTTCAATACTGCCATTGCATGAAATCTCATTCTATCTAAGAAAGATTTAGACATTTAATCTTTATGAACAAGCTGAAATTATCGATATGCATCCCCACATATAATAGATCGGGTAGTTTGACTAACTGCCTTAATTCTATAGCTATCGCCGCTAAGGATCATGTTGGGCGATTTGAAATATGTGTGTCTGATAATGGTTCTGACGACGATACACGTAGTGCCGTAGAGAAAGCGCCGTTATCTTTAGATATAAACTATAACAAAAATTCAAAAAATCTTGGCATACCCCGAAATTTCTTACATGTAGTTTCCATGGCTAAAGGCGAATTTGTATGGCTTATTGGTGATGATGATCTATTGCTACCAGATGCTTTCGATAGGCTTCTGCCGCTTCTGGATAATAATAATGGGATTGATTTTTTTTATCTTAACTCTTTTCATCTTGATAAGAGTTATATTGATTCACAGCCACATCCTTTTGATACAAGAAGTTTACCATTAGCGATGGAGCCTTTTTCTAGTAGAAAACGTTCAGGGGAATTGGAGTTCTTTGAGCTTATAGATCCTGACGTTAGTTTCGACTTTTTAGGTGGTATGTTCTTATCGGCCTTTCGCAAGTCTAAGTGGGATGTAATGACTAATAGACTTGATGTGCGAGCAATAAATTCAAGTGATACTTTTTCTCACTTTGATAATACTTTTCCGCATCTAAAAATTTGGGCATATGCATTTTCCAAATCAAGAGCATACTTTAACGCGGCGCCTATGAATATTTGTATTACAGGCCATAGAGAATGGGCGCCTCTTGAGCCTCTGGTGAGAAATATACGGCTAGTTGAAGCCTTGGACACATATAAAGATTGCGGGATGTCTTATTGGCGATATATCCGGTGTAAAAACTTTGCATTACGGAATTATTTTTCTGGGGTCATGATGATGGCGATTCATAGAAATATATATGGTTTTGAGCTTAATCTTTTAAGGCATTATCTGAGCTGTGCGTTGTATCCAAATGTCTACTTATCTTTTTTTTATTTGTTGCTCAGGAAAATTAAAGCGCTTAATTCTTAAATCTCGACTTTGAAAGAGAAAAACATAATGAAAATTATTCAAAAACCATTGAAATCTATCTTGAATTGTGAAGTTTGTGGTAATACCTCTCTAAAACCGGTACTGAACTTGGGAAAGCACCCCATGTGTGATGATTTGGTTCCAGTGGGAGATCCAAGGGTCTGCAAAGAATATCCTATTGAAATTCTTTACTGTAATGTTTGTAGAACTGGCCATCAAAAGTTTCAGGTACCTAAAGAGGAATTATTTCCAAAGTCTTATCATTATCGCTCGAGGTTTACAGCTGATGTCTTGTCGGGCATGTCGGGACTAGTTGACTCTTGTGTAGATAAATTTGGGTCTTTAGATAAAAGAATAGTCCTAGATATAGGTTGTAATGATGGTAGTTTATTAGATTTTTTCAAAGAAAAAAGTGCAGTGACAATAGGCATTGAGCCAACAGATGCGAGTAAAGATGCCGAATTAAAAGGCCATCAGGTATATTCGGATTATTTATCGGTAGATTTAGCAGAAAAGATTTTAAAAGCCTATGGTCACCCAGACATTATAACCTTTACTAATGTGTTCGCGCACATTGAGGACTTAGCCGGTGTTCTAGCATCACTAAAAGTCTTGCAAGATAAAAACACTAAAATTGTTATTGAAAATCACTATCTTGGTGCAGTTCTAGATGGGAATCAGTTCGATACGTTTTATCATGAGCATCCCCGAACCTATAGTTTTACATCATTTAAATTTATGGCTAAAACTCTAGGAATTAATCTCGAGGCTGTTGAGTTCCCATCGCGTTATGGCGGAAATATTCGTGTGTTTATGGGATTAAATTCACAAATGAACAATCAGTCAGCGCTGAATGACTTGGATGACAGAGAGAGTTTATTTGAAGGTCAGTTTGAAGAGCTTAAATCAAATATTGAAAAATGGTTGATATCTAAAGGATCAATTCTTAAGTCGACCTTTGAACACCATGGCAAAATTCGTGCAAAGGCCTTTCCAGGACGGTCAGCGATCTTGGTTAAGATGTTAAATATTGATGAGAATATGATTTCGGCGGTATATGAGAAGCCAGGATCATTAAAAATTGATCATTATGTGCCTGGGACTAGAATCCCAATTCTGTCGGATGATGACTTATTAGCTAGCGATAATTTGGAAAAACCACTTTTAAATTTGGCGTGGCACATTAGTAAAGAGATACATGGCTATCTTGTGAAATCTGGGTATGTAGGGCCTATTACTGATATTCTGGACAGCGATGATTTTATCTAGGTAGATTTGTGTATATGCACAGCTAATCAGGCTATTTATTATGGAACTGGAGAACGGAAAGACGAAAATTGCAGTGTTTGGCGGAGGTCGTTGGGCAAGGGTTCTATTAGGTGTATTTTTAGCTAAAACCAAGTCAAATGTGAATTTCACCGTGCACACAAAACATCTTGTTGGCGATATGCGCCTATGGATCGATAATAATCGTTTCGGAGACAGAGTAACTGTCACCGAAGCCGATCCAGACTTTTTTGGGTTAAAGTATAAGGCTGCTGTTGTTGTAAATTCGGTGGAAGGCCACAAAAGAAGTGTAAAAATGGCTATTGCTGCAAAAATCCCAGTGTTAGTCGAAAAGCCTATGACACCATCTCATAAGGAGACTTTAGAGTTAATTAAAAGTGCAAAAGGCAACGGAACGCTTTTATCGTCATCATGGGTTTTTTTGTATGCGAGTTATATCGATAATTTTATCGAGCAACTAGGAAGTGCTGATGATATTAAAAAAGTACGCTTCAATTGGACGGATAAATTTGCCGAACCGAGATACGGGGAGATAAAAAGCTTTGATGCAGCAACCCCTGTATTCAAAGATGTCTTACCTCATGTGTTGTCAATCTTATCTAAAATATTTAAAAATCAAATGTTTGAATTTGGTAGTTGCAAGGTCAGTCGTGGTGGTAGTTGTGTAGAAATTGTAATTTTTATTTCGAGTATTGAATGTTGCTTAGTGCTAGAAAGAAATTCCGACAAGAGGAGAAGAACAATTTTCATTAAGGGCCAGAAGGACTTTGAGTTAGATTTTGCAACTGAACCAGGTGCGATGTTAATTGATGGTCATACTTATAGTGGAGACTTGCATTGGGGATCATCACTAAGTCCATTAGAAAAAATGGTCACTGAATTTTTAACTCAAGTAGAGTCAGATAAATTTAATCAGGAAAAAACTAATAAATTATCGTTGTCGATCAGCAAATTAATTGATGAGATAGAGTCTGCATATCTAATATCCTTGGATACTTGGCTAATAGACCATCTTAATCAAAAAGAAATAGATAAAAGAGATATTTATTATTTTGTATCGGAGTTGGTTCGAGGAGTATTGAAAGTTAATTATGATAGGAGTGATGAAATGATATCTCGCTATTTAGATATTATTTGTGGTGGCCAATTCCTAAAAGATTTTCAAAATACAAATATAGAAGTTTTAAATCCTAGTATTACTAAGTTCATCAGATCTCTAGAGGATGACATAAACTTACTTTAGGTAATTTTTATGTCCTCAAGACAGTAAGGTTTTATATCCTATTATGGATTTGGATAATTAAATAATTATGTTTTTAGTGAAATAAAATATTTGCGGCAGGAAGAGGAAGAAAATTGATTTACAGTGAGTTAGCGTTCTTTGCAGGAAAGAGAATATTTATAACAGGGCATACTGGATTTAAAGGTACATGGCTTACACAGATAATGGTGCGATCAGGGGCTAGCGTTTGTGGCTACTCTCTTCCTATGATTGGCAATGAGAGTCATTTTAATGGATTAGGCTTGAAAAATTTGATCACACATGTCGAAGGTGATATACGTGATCATGAGAAGTTGTCTGAGGCAATGACAGCTTTTAAACCAGATATTGTTTTCCACCTCGCTGCTCAAGCACTTGTAAAGTTGGCATATAGAGACCCTATAGATACTTATTCTACTAATGTGATGGGGTCTTTGAATATTTTGCAAGCGGTTAATAAGACTGGATCTGTAAAAAGTATGATCTATGTCACCTCAGACAAATGTTATGAGAATGTTGAGTGGGAGTGGGGTTATAGAGAAACGGACATACTGGGTGGTCATGACCCTTATAGTGCATCCAAAGCAGCTGCAGAAATAGTTTTTAGCTCGTACACTCGCTCATTTTACCAAGATAGGCCTAATTTGGGAGCGGCTTCTGTTCGTGCGGGGAATGTAATTGGCGGCGGCGACTATTCTCTTGACCGGATCGTTCCCGATTGCATTCGAGCGATTCAACAGAATAAACCAATTGAATTAAGGAATCCCCAGTCTACAAGGCCATGGCAGCATGTGCTGGAGCCACTCTCAGGTTATATTTTATTAGCCCAAAAACTATTTGAGGACCCTCAAAAATTTGCTCATCCATGGAATTTTGGACCTGGCTCTCAGGAACCACGAAATGTTGGTGATGTGGCGCAGACGATTGTCGATGTTTACGGGAAAGGTTCGGTTTTACTGGATGCAGTGCCATCGGACTTCCATGAAGCGAATCTACTGCAACTTAATTGTGATCTTGCGCACCATAAGTTGCTATGGAAGCCTAGATGGGACGTAGACAAGACACTAAAAATGACAGTAGAATGGTATCGTTTAGTTGATCTTGGTACCTCCATGCGAGAGGTTACAACTAACCATATAGACGACTACTTTGGAGGATCTCATGATTGATGGTGTTTCTTTAATACCCTTGAAGCAAATTCATGATGAGCGGGGAAAAGTGATGCATATGCTGCGCGTCACTGACCCTCATTTTAATAAATTTGGAGAGATTTATTTTTCTTGTACTTATCCTGGTGTGGTTAAAGGATGGCATAAACACAATGAAATGACGTTGAATTACGCAGCCGTTATCGGAGCAGTAAAAGTTGTTTTATTCGATGATCGTCGCGCCAGTCCGACTAAAGGGGAGATACAAGAAATATATCTAACACAAGAAAATTATTGCTTGTTAATTGTCCCGCCACTGGTCTGGAATGGATTCAAAGCGATTGGAACAAAAGAGGTTATTGTGGCTAATTGTGCGACCATTCCTCACAGCGGAGGCGAAATAGAGAGGCTTGCCCACAATGATCCATATATTCCTTATGACTGGGAAATTGTTCATCGATAAAGCTATATATAAAAGTGCTTTCTGAAGTTTTTAAATTAATAGGTAAAACATAAAGGATAGATATATGAAAGTTGTTATTCTTGCTGGTGGGTTTGGGACGCGACTGTCTGAGTACACAGAATCGATTCCAAAACCTATGGTGGAGATCGGTGGAAAACCTATTATATGGCACATCATGAAAAGATATGCCGATTATGGTTATAAAGACTTTGTTATTGCTTTGGGATACAAAGCGGACGTTATTAAAAACTATTTTGCCAGTTACCACTTGGGGCAAAATGATTATACCGTGAATCTGTCGAGTGGTCAGACTGTTATGAGTTCAAGTGGGGGTTTAGATTGGAATGTCACTCTTGTAGACACCGGTCTTAATACAATGACCGGGGGGCGGATTAAAAGACTTCGCAAACACTTAAAAGATGAAAGCTTCATGTTAACCTATGGTGATGGCGTTGCCGATATTGATATCAAAAAGTTGGTCGAGTATCATTCTAATTCTAACAATTTGGTTACACTTACCGCTGTTAGACCAACAGCTAGATTTGGAGAGTTAAAACTCAATAATAATTTGGTTACGGCTTTTCAAGAAAAATCTCAGTTAAACGTAGGTTGGATAAATGGGGGCTTTTTCGTGTGCGAATCAGAAATGTTAGACTTTATAGCGGACGACACTGTGATGCTTGAGAGGGAGCCCTTAGAAATGATAGCCGAAAGGTCACGGCTGGGCGCATTCAAACATCACGGATTTTGGCAATGTATGGACAGTAAACGAGACCGAGATTTATTGCAATCTCTCTGTGATGATGGCAAGCAGGCATGGTTGGAAATTTAAATCATTGTAGGGTATTGGTTACTGGTGGCACTGGTTACTTGGGAGCTCGAATTGGCCAGTCTTTAGCCGAACAGGGGTATGAAGTTTGGCTTGGCTCACGTTATCCTTTTGCTAATGGCACAGTTGAAGGCTGCAATCAGGTAGCTACTAACTGGGATGATTCTGAATTTAAATTTTGTAAGGGTTTTGATCTGATTGTTCATGCCGCGGGGATGAATGCTAGCGCTTGCGCAGAAAATCCGGAAATGGCTTACCGATTTAATGGATTACTTACAGAAAAACTTATAGAGAAAGCGCTAGCATATGGATGCAAGAGATTTTTTTATCTCTCCACTGTTCATGTTTATGACGCACCGCTGATAGGGTGCTTTAAAGAATCTTCCGTTACTTTAAATAAACACCCTTATGCCACTTCCCATTTCTATGGTGAGCAGGCTCTGGAAAAGGCTCTTGAGACTGGAGCTCTGCGGGGGGCTGTATTAAGGTTATCGAATTGTTTCGGGTTTCCAATAACCAGCATTCGAGATTGCTGGGCGTTGGTTGTAAATCAATTTGCTCGAGATGCGGTTTCAAAACAGGAGATAATTATAAATGGGAACTATCTATCAAAGAGAGACTTTCTTCCTATAGCTGAGCTCAATAAAATTTTGGCAGAGATATTAAATTACAGGGATACCTTGCCTAGTATTATTAATATTTCCAGTGGAAAATCTATGACCTTAGGTGAAGTAGCTCATATCGTTTCGGAAATAACGTCTCAAGTTATTGGCGAAAAGATATCCATTTTAAAAAATATTAATTCTGTGTCTGAGGGTGATTTATTGATAGATAATAATGCTCTCAAGGGCATGGGGATTCCTGTAGGTAGAAATCTAAATGGAGAAATGCGAAATCTAATTTCGAACGCAATAAAAACCTTTAGGCCGCTCCAATAAAGACAGATTGGACTATTTCTCGTTTTATCTATTTACATGTACAAGTTTAAGGGAATAAAATGATATCGCTCAAAGTTTCTGAAAACAAACTTTATAGTTTAGTTTTTTTTGGCTACCTAGTCCTATTGGGTACAACTTTGAAGGTTACCTTTAATTTAGAGTCGATTTCGACTATTTTAACCGGAATTCTGATTACTCTACCGTTTATATTGTTGATATATAGGTCGCCACGGGTTGCGTTAAATAGCCAAGATTTATTTGTGTCTTACCTTGGTTGCGCTCTCATATTGCCATGTTTTATTAATCTATCTATACATGGGATTAGTTATATTGGGATAGTACAGACTTTAGCGTTTATTTTTCCTTGGATGGTTTTACTCTGTGTTGTGTTTAGTAAGGAATATATTTCCAGGAATCAGTCTAAGTTTTGGAAATGGTTTAATAGTTTCTTAGTAATACTAGTATCTCTAGGATTATTAGAATACTTTGCATGTTTTTATTTTGGCCTCGTACCAAGTTATAAAGAAACACCAAACGGGTCCTTTTTTGTTGGGTATACAACCGTTTTTCATGCCTTAGAATCTGGACTGCCTCATTTTAGATTTTACGGTCCCTTTGGCGAGCCCGGTGACTTTGCTATCTGGGGATCAGTTTTGATAGTTTATAATTTGTTTAGAAGAAACTATTTGTCCGTTGGTATTTTTTCCCTAGCTATATTCTTATCAGCCTCCCCGTCTGTAGTTATATCATTGTTGGTGGCTTTTGGTTTTTATCTATATAAAAGTAGGAGCTTTATCCCCTATACCACTTTATTCTTTATAGTATTGGCTCTGTGGTATTTTTATATTGAAATTAATGATTTTATAAACGATATTTTAATCGTCAAACAGGGTTCGTTAGAAGACCGAGCAGACTCGTTCTTTGGGTTCTTTGGTAAGTTTTCATTTTTAGTGTGGAACCATCCTTTTGGGATTCCTTTTTTTGCGACTTCATCAGAGGCAACGGCTTCTGAGGTATGGTTCTCGGGTAATTTTACGCCCATTTTGGCATTCGAGCGTGGTGGTATAATAGCGTTCATTGTGTATATACTGTTTTTAATTTTTGGTTCGGTGGTGAGTTTCATGAGGATTATTATGTCCAGAGATAGCTTATTTTCCAGTGAAATATATCTTTATTTCTTTATGATATTGCCGTTTATAGTTCAGAGACACGCGTTGTTTGAATTTGGCCTCTTCCCACTATTATTCAGCGCTATTTTTTTGCGAAGGTCAAGAGATCACAAAACTCGTTGACGGCGTAACCCTTCTTAAATGATAAGACTTTTTATAATTAAATTTCCAGTTTTGTTGATCATTTGGAGTCCTCAATGAACGTTGATGTTTCGAAATTACCTAAGGTGACGATTATAATTCCGAATTATAATCGAGGATATTGTTTAGGTAGAACCATTCAATCGGTTATCGATCAAACGTTCGGTGATTGGGAGCTGATAGTGGTGGATAATAAATCTACAGACAATTCCTTGGAAGTGATAAATTCGTTCAAAGATGATCGAATACGCTCAATACAGACTAACAATTACGGAATTATAGCTCGCTCTAGAAATTTGGGTATTCAAAACGCAAAAGGCATTTATACGGCTTTTCTGGATTCTGATGATTGGTGGACTCCCAGTAAACTTGAGTTATCGATTGATTGTTTAAAGTCTGGTGCTGATCTTGTACATCATGATCTCTATGAAATATTTAAGTTGCCGGTTAATGAAAAGAAGTCTGGGTTGATTAAATTACGGGCTTTAACCAACCCCGTCTTCGAAGATCTTTTATCCAATGGTAATGCGATAATTAATTCTAGTGTTGTGGTAAGAACTGATCTAATGCGAGAGATAAACGGATTTTCAGAAGAGCCTCAATTAGTGGGCAGCGAAGACTTTGATGGATGGATCAGGCTTTCGCAAATAACAAATAAATTCTGTAAGTTGCAACCGGTTCTTGGATTTTATTGGTCGGGAGATCAAAATTTCACTTCTCACCAATCGATCTATTCTAATCTGCATTTTTTAAGCCAGAGATATAAAGCGGCTATAATTAAATTGCATGGCGTGAAGTACCCATATTGGCTACTTTATTCGTTAGCTAGGGCGTCCCTCGGATTAGGAAAATTTGCAGATGCCCGCAAATATGCTTGGTTATCACTGCAAGAAAATCTTCCCTATTCAAGGAAAATCGCAGCTTTAGCTGTTCTTTCAATGGCTTTGATAAGAGTGCGTTTTTGAACAATAAAACAGGTATTCTGAGGAGATTCTGGAAATGAGTATTGAGAATACGAGAAATAACCATATGAAGGGTCCATATGCAAAGTATTGGATAAAGGCGAGAAGCGACCATTACGGATTCATGGCATATGATCAATCTTTGATTGACCTTATCCAAAAATTGTGTCGGGAGAAACCAAAAAAAATGCTAGAGGTTGGTATCGGAACAGGCTGGCCAATTGCGGCAACATTATCGCAAAAAGGGCAGAAAGTTTCTGGTGTAGATATTGCCAGCAGCCTGATAGCAAAATGTAATGAAGATTGGCCAAACATTGAGGCGGATGTTGCTGACGCTGCCGCGCTACAATATGAAGATAATTGTTTTGAATTGACATACTGTGTACATACCAGTTGGCTTCTTCCAAATTTACCGAAATCTATTGAAGAGATGTGTCGCGTTACGAGTAATCAAGGTAGCATATTGATTGATATCATGAATCTTAATAATCCGTTTATTAAACAAGTTTATAGGCAACATATTTTTGAAAATACTAATGTTCTTGGAAAAATCCAAAAAATAATAAAAAATTTAGCAAAATTAATCCTACAACGAGGAACACAAGACTGGCCCTTTTTGGTTTCGTATGACCCCTCTTACCCAGATGCAATTATTGACCTACTCTCTAGGTCTGGAGGATCAGATTTCAAATTATATGGTTGGCACGAAAAACATCTGGAGGAACTTTCAGTTTCTGAGAAAAACAGCCACAAGGACTTTGACAGAATTGTCGTTTGCTGCCGATTGCAGAAGTCATAATATACACATATATTTAGAGATACTGTTGGGAATATAAGCGTATAGGCATATGATTTGATGTTTAGGTGAATTTTTACCTTCAGAGCTGATATCCATATAGCTATTAAAAGGATGAAAATGAAAATTTTAGTAACTGGTGGTGCGGGTTTTATTGGTTCTCACTTATGTGAGGCACTCTTAGAAAGAGATAATCAAGTTGTTGTTTTAGATGATCTTAGTACAGGGAGCTATGCCAACTTGTCTAAGATTCAAGATAAAATTACGTTCTTTAATTGCAAGGTTGAAAATTATGATTTTGGCGCGTTAAAAAATATTGATGTGGTTGTTCATTTAGCTGCGCAAGCATCAGTTCCACTCTCGATATCAAACTTTTATGAAAGTTCGAAAACGAATCTTTTTAGTTCCCTAAAAGTTTTGGATTTCTGCACAAAGTACAACATTCCCTTGGTTTATGCTTCATCATCTGCAGTCTATGGAAGTTTGCCATATGGAGATGATGAGGTAAATACCAATGATTTGATTAGTCCTTACGCTGCGGACAAATATGCGCTGGAAATATATAGTAATGTTTTGTCAATAACGTCAAATCTGAGTAGCGTAGGACTTCGTTTTTTTAACGTGTATGGTCCTCGCCAAGATCCATCAAGCCCCTATTCAGGCGTAATTTCTATATTTGCAGAAAGAGTGTATGCGCATCAAGATATTACAGTTAATGGCGGAAATCAGACACGAGACTTTGTTTATGTCGCTGATGTGACCCTTGCTATTACTGAGGCTATTAATTTAGCGGTATCGGAGAAAATATGTGAGTTTGTTAATGTTTTGACAGGTAGGTCAGTTTCAATTGATTGGCTAGCTGATACTCTTATAGAGACCACCAAGTCCCGTAGTAAAAAGATCTATAAAGAAATGTCTGCAGGAGACCCCTTAGAGTCAAATGGTGGGGTAGCCAAACTATCAGATTTGTTAGGCATAGAGACATCGGATATGGTGTCTCTTGAAGAGGGTTTAGTATTGACATTAAACTATTTAAAAGATGGGGTGATAAGCTTTGAGTAAACTCCTTTATGATTGGATTGTTGTTGGTGGCGGGGTTTCTGGAATAGCAACTGCGGAAATTTTATGTAGAAATAATCAATCTGTGCTTCTAATAGAGAAAAATGAGTTACTCGCTTCTGAGACAAGCAAAGAATTCCATGAGTGGGTTCACTCGGGAGCTCTGTATACTCTCGTTCCTGATAATTTGCTTACCCTACGGTATCTTTTGGGTGCGACTGACGATTTACTGCAGTTTTATAGTTCATTTCCCCATATGAATTTAGTGGCAAGTGATAGTGGAGTTGTGGCATCAGGGTCTGGGTGGTTTAATAGCGATCGAATTGATTTTAAGTATAGAATTAGAAGACTTAACCCAATCTGGATGGCTCTGGTTTCTAGATCGATCAGTATTATAGATCTGGTAGGCAAGCATGATTGGTTGAGGCGGAAAGCTGGTTCTGAGTATGGTCCAAATCAACTTAATGCCGATTATTGGTTTAGACATATTTGGAAACAAATGGGTTCTACAGAAAAATTCCATACAATTACAACTCCCGACATAACTATGAACTCCAGGGTTTTGTTACAGGATTTGCTAAGTGTATCTATTGCCAAAGGTATGGAGGTGATTGTTGGTGAAGAGGTATTGAGCATCGACGAATCAGGCGGCGAAGTTAAGGTAAAAACAACAGGTGATATCTACCATTCGCAGAATGTTGTAATTTGTAGCCCGGATGTAATTGCGAGTAAGTATAATATTCCTATAAAAAGGGGCTTTGCTCCTATGGCTATAGTTGAGCACGTTCCTAAAAATGAGGTTAGTTTTGTAGAGTTAGATTACCATGTGAAAACGTGTATTAATTTACTGAAGAAAGGTAATGGAATTGGTCAAGCGGGAGGTATAACGGTTAATACTGTGAAAGAAATTGCGCCTTACTTAGACTATATCATTACTGAACATAAAAAAAGGAACCCTTCGATTAAAGTAATTGATACCTATGTAGGGGTTAAGAAAGAGCTTATTAACAAAGGGCAGAATCGTAATTATTTATACCATATAAATCAAAATTCAGATCGAATCTGGTCCGTCGTTCTAGGAAAATTTACATTGGCCTTCAGTATGGCACCTGAGTTTTATAGAAGAGTATTTAATAAGAATCCTACCAGATACATTGAGAATACCAGTAGTGAAAATGATAGTAAAATTCTGTCTGAAACATCCTGGCAAGAAATTGTAACCAACAGAAAAGATTGAGGATATTTACAAATGGGCATGATTAAGTTACCTGAACAATCAGTATCTTTCTTTGAAGATCACTATTCAGAAATTTTTGAATCGGGGAATTTGGCAGAAGGAAAATGGATTTCTGAAGTAGCGTCTTGGGCAACGAAGTATACCGGTGCGCCTTTTGCTCATGCGGTTAATTCAAATGGTTCGGGCATATTTTCTATTTTGAATATTCTCCATAGGTATTTTAACAAACGAAGAATTTTTCTACAAAGTAATACTATGTATGGCGTAAGGACAATGTCTATTACATCAGGATTGGAACTTTGTGGTTATGTTGATTGTGATTTAGACTACTTGATGCCGACGTATGATCAAGTAGTTGACTTTGTTTCTCATTTGGATAAGCCAAGCGAGTGCGTTTTTCTAATCACCCATATTGGAGGTTGGGTTAATCCTGATATAGAGAAAATAGCTGAATTTTGCCGTGAAAAGGAGATTGCTTTAATAGAAGACTGCGCCCATAGCTTGGGTTCAATGCTCAAAGGAAAGCATACCGGATTATTTGGAGATGCAGGCGTATATTCCCTTTACTCAACGAAAGCCGTTCCTGCTGGTGAAGGAGGAATAATAGTAACTAAAAGTGAAGAGTTACATCAAAAAGTGACCAAATTTTCAATATATGACAGATTTGACCAAATATTAGACATAGGCGTAAATAATAGAATGTCTGAAATAAATGCACTGCTTTCTTTTGGAGTATTGAAGAGTATTGATGAAATTATTGAGAATAAACATTTAATAGCAAACGAATATGTAAAGGCCTGTGAAAAGTATGGATGGGAATATATTCATCCAACTGCAAATGATCAGAGATCTAACCTCTATAAATTCATACTTTTATCTAGAGCAGTCAATCCGAGTGGTGATTTTTCACAAGTAAAGACAAAGACTTCTCCGGTTTATGACTATGCTCTAGGCTTTGATCCTCAAGAAGTGTCTCTGCGACATATCTGTTTACCTATCTGGTATAAACTAGAAACAGATGTAATTGACAAAGTTTTAGCCGAACTCAAGCGCTGATTCAAGGATAGGCCCGCATGAAAATTCTATATCTATCCAGCGCGTCCGATTGGCATATCGACTTATGGACTCAGTATTTCACTAAGGAACATAATGTTTTTTTATTTAGCGACAAAGAAAATTACCTAAATGATCAGCCGTTTAAAAATGTAACAGTGATTAAGTCGAATGGGTTGTTTGGGGCATTCTTAAATTATTTTAAGATTGGCTCTCATAAGCTTTTTCAATTAAACAAGTTAATTTCAGCGAAGTACTATGCTTCCAAAATTGATGCTCTAATTAAATCTGAAAATATTGAAATTATTCACGCACATAACCTTTTTTATGGCTATGTAGCTTCGTTTTTAAAATCCCAAGTTCCTGTTATCTTTACTCCAATGGGATCAGATATAATTATTCATTCGCAAGAAAATTTCATTTATAAACATATGGCTAGTCGAGCTTTCTACAAAGCAGTTGTGGTAACTGGCGATTCTTTACTAGTTCAAAAAAGAGGCTACAAAGTTGGGGCTAAGGTTGAGAGAAACTACATAATCCAAAATGGGGTTGATAGTTCTATCTTTTACCCAAAAGATAACAACCTAAAAAAAGACTTTCATGTTGGTAAGGATGAGTTTTTGATTTTCAGCCCAAGGGCAATAACACCGCTGTATAACATCGATATAATAATAGACGCCCTCTACACGCTAAAAGAATTAAACTATAAGTTCAAATGCATGTTTTCTTTTGCTTTTGGGGGAGAATATTGCTTTAAATTAAAGCAAAAAGTTATTGCGCTGGGTCTTGAGAATTATGTTATTTGGTTAGGCTATATAAAGTATGAAGACATGCAACTTTACTACAATGCATCCGACTTAGTTCTTTCAGTGCCGAGTAGTGATAGCTCTCCGAAAAGCGTATACGAAGCAATGTTTTGTGGAAAACCCATCATAATTTCTGATCTCGAATGGAGTCATGAGTTGCTTGATGAATTGGAGTGTGTATGCAGGGTTGGTGTTAGGGATGCAGGGCAATTAGCTGATGCTATTAAGCGCTTGACTATTGATTCATCATTTTCGGACAGAATATCAAAAAACTCATTATATTTGGCTCATAAAAATTTTGATTATGAAAAGAATATGAAGAAAATGGAACTTATAATGTTACATTCTATAGGTTGTCATTAGATTATATTTAGAAGTTTTTTCTCCTAACAAAGGAGAGTTCACCGACAATGTTCCTTTGGTTTGTTGTTAAAGTCAGAATTAATATATTTTCAATGATTTACTAAAAGATATGCTTGACCGGGTCATGTTGCTAAGCTGAGAATAAAACTAATTTGACACTGCGATTAAGCACAAGTGTCTATAAGCTCACCATGACTAAGGCCCTCGAGTTAAGGATTTAAAGCAGTTTTATCCTTAAAGTAATCAATGATATGCAATAGACTAGTGGTAATATTGCGGGCTTTATATTTGCAAAATTATAAAAAGAAAGAAACCCTATAATGTCAGAGCATAAAATATGTCAGCGATGTGTAATGGACATGTCGGACTCAGCTATAGTATTTGATGAGTTCGGAATATGTGATCACTGCCTCACCTTCGACCGAGAAATCATGCCCGTTTGGAACAATGGTGTCGGGAGAGATAAAGAATTGAAGCTAATTGTTGATGCTATTAGGAAAAATGGAGAGGGGAAGGATTTTGACTGTGTTTTAGGAATGAGTGGTGGAATTGATAGCTCATATCTTCTTTATTTAGCCAAGGAAAAATTTGGCCTGCGGCCACTAGTTTTTCATGTGGACGGAGGATGGAATTCTCAGATTGCAGTTAATAATATCGAGCGCCTAGTAGACGGTCTCAATTTGGACCTATTCACTGAGGTTATCAACTGGAGAGATATGCAGAGTTTGCAGAGATCTTTTTTCAAAGCTGGAGTTCCTCATGTGGATGTCCCTCAAGATCATGCATTTTTTGCTAGTATGTATCAATTCGCTTTAAAACATAATATTAAAAATATTATAACGGGGGGTAATTACTCTACTGAGTGCGTAAGAAATCCAAAAGAGTGGATGTATTATCAGTCAGACTCAATACAGCTGCGCGATATACACAAAAAGCATGGCGAACCACCTATACAGAACTACCCTCTCACAAATATTCTTTGGCACAAGCTCTATCTGCCGTATTTTAAAAATATTAAGTTGCATAGGCTGTTGGATTTTATCCCATATGATAAAGAGGAAGCCACAAAATTTCTCGTCGATAATTATGGTTATCAGAGGTACCCTCAAAAACATTTTGAATCAAGATTTACAAGGTTTTATGAAAGTTATTGGTTACCTAAAAAATTTGGGTACGACACCAGAAAAGTTCAATTTTCTAGCTTAATATTGACAGATCAGATGACTAGAGAGGAGGCACTAAAAGAGCTGTCTAAACCCGCCTATGATCCTGAAACTGTGCACCATGAGCTTGAATATGTTGCTAGTAAATTGGATTGGAGTGTCGAGCAACTAAAATCGTGCTTACACGCTCCCAATAAAACATATAAAGACTTTGCTAATCAGGAAACTATTTATAATATTGGTGCAAAAGTTCTTAAGTTCCTAGGAAAGGAATTGGGCGGAAAAAGATGATAGGTGTTTTGGATTACGGTGTAGGCAACGTAGGCGCTTTTTTAAGAATTTTTCATAGTCAAAACATCAATGCTATTCCAGTAAAAGTGCCCAGAGATTTTGCGAAAGTTGATAAAGTTATTCTTCCAGGTGTTGGTTCATTTGATACAGCTATGTCAAAGCTCAATAATTCGGGTTTAAGAAGTGAATTAGATAAATTTGTCCTCGAAAATCAAAAGCCGCTTTTGGGCGTTTGTATTGGCATGCACATGCTTGGCTTATCAAGCGAAGAAGGGAATGAGGAGGGGCTTGGCTACATAGAGGGACATACCGTGCATATCGGAGCTAAGACTCCGAGAGTCATGCTGCCACATATGGGTTGGAATAATATTACAATAAAGTCTGACAATCCTATTTGGACTGATATTAACTTACAAGAAGGATTTTACTTCCTGCACTCTTTTGCTTTTGAGGCCTTGGACCAAAATTCTGTTTTTGCAGTCACGACTTATCATGACGAAATCGTTTGTGCTGTGAAAAATATAAATATATACGGTTTTCAGTTCCATCCTGAGAAAAGTTTAGATAACGGAATTCGATTACTAACGAATTTTGCGATGAAAGTGTCATGCTGAGACCAAGAATTACACCATGTTTGTTGGTAAGAAATGGAGGGCTTGTAAAAACTCGACAGTTTGGTGAAGATAAATATGTGGGTGATCCTATAAATGCGGTAAAAATTTTCAATGAAAAGGCGGTTGATGAGTTAATTGTGATTGATATTGATGCCACCCGACTTGGCGCTGAACCAAATTATTCTTTAATACAAAGATTAGCTGATGAGTCGCGTATGCCGCTGTGTTATGGAGGAGGCATAAAAACGAGTGAGCAGGCAGAGAGGATCACTCAGATGGGCGTCGAAAAGGTTGCGATCAGTTCCGCTATAATACAAAGCCCAGACCTTATAGCAAAGATGGCAGAAGCCTTAGGTCAGCAAAGCATAGTTGGAGTGCTTGACGTTAAAAAGTCCTTATTTAACAGATATGTCGTTCATACTCACAACGGGACCAAAAAGGTAGCTGGTAAGTTAAGTGACTGGATCAGGAGACTCCAAAGTTTCGGTATTGGAGAAATAATAATTAATTCCATCGACCGAGATGGTATGCAAAATGGTTATGATTTAGAACTGGTTCACAAAGTTAAAGATCTAATGACTGTCCCTAGTACGTTTCTCGGTGGTGCGTCGTCTTTAGAGGATATTGGAGATTTGATTAAGGCCCGAGGTATCGGTGGTTGCGCTGCTGGAAGTTTATTTGTGTTCAAAGGAAAATATAGAGCGGTGTTAATAAACTATCCTGAGTTCGAAAAAAAGTTAGAGTTAATTAATAAAAGCTTACTAGTAAAATAGTCGAGTTTTCGTTACTAAAAATTTATTGCTTAGAGCGAGAGGTTAAGTTTTTATATTAGATTTTAAAATCATGACAGATTCCCTCTGTTCTATTTGGGATATTAAGTGAATAAAACGAAATATTTTAGGCGTGAGAATCATGAAAAAAGTATTACAAAATATTGGAAATGGCGAGACCTCTTTATGCTCCATACCTACCCCTAAAATTCGGGATGGCTCTGCTCTTATAAAGACTACTAAATCACTAGTATCTGTTGGTACGGAGCGAATGTTAATAGACTTTGGCAAATCGAGCTTAATTGATAAGGCGAGGTCACAACCTGATAAAGTTAAAATGGTACTTAAAAAAGCTAAAACTGACGGCTTGACGGCAACCTATGAAGCCGTGAAGTCAAAACTAGATCAACCCATACCTCTCGGGTACTGCAATGTTGGATTGATTATTGAGGCGGGTGATACTGGTTTTGATGTAGGCGCGCGTGTAGCATCTAATGGTCATCATGCTGAAGTTGTCCGTGTCCCTAAAAATCTAATTGCCAACGTCCCGGACGAGGTAGATGATGATAGTGCAGCTTTCACCGTTTTGGGCGCTATCGCAATGCAAGGCGTTCGGCTTGCTAATCCTACTATTGGTGAGACAGTAATTGTTACGGGGCTTGGTTTGATCGGGTTGCTCACAGTCCAGATTTTAAAAGCTAGTGGATGCAGAGTTTTAGGTATTGATTATGACTCAGAAAAGTGCGGGCTGGCTAAGCAGTTTGGCGCCGAGATTGTGGATGCATCAAAAGAACAAGATCCAGTTACTGCAGCCGAGATATTTTCTCGCGGGCAAGGCGTAGATGCTGTCATTATAGCTGCCAGCTCTAAGAGCAATGATATTGTTCATCAAGCAGCGACGATGTGCCGAAAAAGAGGTCGAATAATATTGGTTGGCGTTGTTGGGCTCGAAATAAATAGAGCTGACTTTTATGAAAAAGAGCTTACTTTTCAAGTTTCATGCTCCTATGGTCCGGGTCGATATGATGAAGACTACGAAGATAAGGGCAAGGATTATCCTTTTGCGTTTGTTCGATGGACACAACAACGAAATTTTGAAGCCGTTCTTGATCTTATGGCCTCAGGGTCAATTGATGTTAAGCCATTAATAAGTCATCGTTTTGAAATAGATGACGCTGTTGCAGCTTACGAGAAGCTAAATGACCGTTCAACTCTGGGTATTCTGCTAAACTACCAAGACACTAAGGCGGAATTGTTGATAGAAAATACAATAAAACTAAGTGAAACCACAATTAGTACAGGCCGGAAAGGGAATGTTGCTTTTGTTGGTGGTGGTAATTATGCATCAAGGGTTCTGATTCCCGCATTTAGACGTGCAGGCGCTAATTTGACTGCTTTAGTAACAAGTGGTGGTATGACGGCGGTTCATCATGGTAAGAAAAATGGGTTCCTTATAGCATCAACTGATATTGAGCAGGCTTTCGTTGATGCCGTTGATACTGTAGTTATTGCTACACAGCACAACCTTCATGCATCTCAAACTATCCATGCTTTAGAGAATGGTAAGCATGTTTTTGTAGAAAAACCACTAGCTCTTACTCACGAAGAGATCGATAATATCGAATCGCGGCAGAAAGATGCGAAGACCATGGTGATGGTGGGATATAACCGTCGTTTTTCACCGCATATACAAAAGATTAAAAACCTTCTTGATGCCAAGCCTTCACCTAAAACCTTTATTATGACAATGAATGCAGGTGAAATACCTAAAGACCATTGGTCCCAGGATGCTAAAATAGGTGGTGGGCGCATTATTGGTGAAGCCTGTCACTATATTGATTTGATGCGTTTTTTGGCTGGATCGAAAATAAAGTCCTTCTGTGCTGTAAAAATGGGTAAAAATAATTTTATCGAAGTGACCGAAGATAAGGCTGTAATATCACTTAGTTTTGAGGATGGTTCTATGGGTTCTATCCATTATTTTGCTAATGGAGGGAAATCTTTTCCAAAAGAGCGTATAGAGGTTTTTTGTGACAATGCAGTGTTACAGCTTGATAACTTCCGAAAACTTCGCGGTTTTGGATGGAAAGGTCTTACCAAAATGAACCTTTGGTCTCAGGATAAGGGGCAGGGAAATTGTGTTGACGTCTTTATGAAGAGCGTGCGGGAAGGAGGAGAATGCCCTATTCCACAGGATGAAATTTTTGAGGTAGCTCGAGTTTCAGTTGATATAGCAGAGAGTTTGAGACGATAGATTATGGATTTAGTTTCGGCTATGCCAGAAGTTTATTATGGGTAAACTCCTACTTTTAATCAATACTGTTAAGTACCTTAAGTGGCAACAGATATACTTCAGGTTATTGCGTAAACTTGTAAAGCCGAAGGTAACTGATAAATTTAGCGGTTCGATACCTAAGAGATCAAGAGTATGGAAGCATTCAACGTTATATGAAGAAAAAATTGATAAGAATTTAAACGCATGCTTTTTAAATCACTCGAAACAGTTGGATCTACCAACTGACTGGAATAATAAAGATTGCAGTAAACTCTGGATTTATAACTTACACTATTTTGAAGACTTACTCTCTGAAAGTTCTCAGGATAAAAATGAATTTCATCGTCAATTATTAAAGCGTTGGGTTGATGAAAATCCAGTTGGACATGGTATTGGCTGGGAGCCTTATCCTTCATCTCTACGAATAGTGAACATTTTAAAAGCTTGGCTAGGCGGATTGGAGCTAAACGATAAATTATTTGAAAATGTGCATTCTCAAGCTAGCTATTTATCTAATCACCTTGAAAAGCATCTATTGGGCAACCACTATTTTGTAAATCTTAAAGCACTTTTATTCGCAGGCATCGTCTTTGGAGAGATCCGGTGGATTGAAATTGCCGAGAAAGGTTTGATTACAGAGGTCCCTGAGCAGATCCTAAGTGATGGAGCTAATTTTGAGCTGAGTCCAATGTATCATTCATTAATATTGGTAGATATGCTGGACCTGGTTAATCTCAGCAGAGCTTATCCAGCTAAGGTTTCAAATCAGTTAGCTTCGCTTTTAGATGAGTACATCCCGAAAATGCTCATTTTTATGGAGGCGATGGCTCACCCTGATGGAGGCGTATCTTTTTTTAATGACTCAGCGGATGGAATCGCCCCTAAAAAAGGGAAAATTGAAAGTTATGCTAAAAAACTTGGTTATAAGATTAGTTTTCTTGATAGATGGAAAACAAAAATTATTGATAATGCCAGCAGTGGTTACATTTGTGCTACAACAGCTGGCAATAAACTAATATTTGACGTATCTCCTATTGGCCCTGATTATATTCCAGCTCATGCACATGCTGATACTTTATCTTTTGAATTTTCTTTAGGTAAAGAACGTGTTTTTGTTAATTCAGGTACGTCTGAGTATGAAGAGGGTGAATCTAGGGAGAAACAACGCAAAACGAAGTCACATAATACTATAGTCGTTGATGGTAAAGATTCTTCAGAGGTATGGGGTGGGTTTAGAGTTGCTGATAGGGCCCATATCACTGGGAGATCTTTTGAAATTCTTCCTGATCAAAGAATATTATTGTTTGGTCAGCACGATGGTTACAACACAATTTTTACTGGTTGTGCTCATTCTCGAAGTATCGCCTTTGCTGAGAATAGACTTATTGTAAATGACACTATATCCGGGAGTTTTAAGAATGCGAAAGCGTACTTTTACTTCCATCCAGATCTTAATTTAAGACTTGAAGAAAATATTCTTAGCGTAAAAGGGGCAAATTTTTTAATGCAAAGTGAACTGACCGGGCAGAAATGCTCACTTTCTGATTCATTATGGCATCCTCAGTTTGGAGTTGCTAAAAAAAATAAAGTTTTAGTTATAGAACTCAAAAACAGAGAGTTAGAAGTTTGCTTTTTTTGGGGTTGTTCTTCCCAACTATCCTGATAAGGATTTATTATTTGTAAAAAGGGGAAAGTCATAACTAAGAACAAAATTTTGTGTTATTTGAGATAACTTATCTATGAAAATTTCCATAGTTACGTCCTTTCCTTTTCCTGATGGGAAGGCGACCGCAAATAGGGTTAAAGTGTTCGCTGATGAACTTCTTAAAAGTTCATGTATAGATTCTGTAGAAGTATTTTGTTGTTCTTGTGATTCTTCAAGCTCTTATCTAATGGACAATTCGTTGCGTGTGACGAATTTAAAAGTTGATCCAATAGACAAAAATAGACTTTTTATGCGAACTTTATGCGAACTGTTTATGGCCTTTAGATTGTGGCGGCAAGCACGAGTGTCATGCGCGGACTTAACGCTAATATCGTTACCATCTATGTTGTTCCTAGTCCCATTAGTTTTAAATCCAAGGAAATTTCGTATTGCTTTGGATTTACGAGATGCCGTTTGGACATATTTTGGTCCTGGCTTGTTCCCGCGATTGGCAGAAAAATTATTACTCACACTATTCAAAGTTGCTGCTAAGCGGGCAGAAATAATTTCAGTAACAAATACCGAGGAATTCGAGCAAATAAAACATGTTTTGGGATACCCTCCTCTTTTGGTGTCCAACGGAATCTCAGAAAAAAAATTAGATGAAATGCAGTCGATAAAATGGCAATCCTCTTCAGCACTAACCCGTCTAACATATATTGGGAACGTTGGAATAGCGCAAGAGCTTGATCAACTTATTGATTTCTCCCGAGATATCTCTGATTTAATGATAACGATTGTTGGTGATGGCGCTAAGCTTGAAGCGTTAAAGCGAAAGTGTGAATATGATAATGTTAGTAATGTTTTTTTTTCGGGGCTTGTCCCGGCTACCGCGGTCAAGGGTTATATAGACTCAGCTGATATATTATTTGCTCAAATAGGTGCGAAATACAAAACCGCGGTGCCAACGAAGGTTTTTGAGTACATTGCGTCTGGACGAAAGGTAATTTTAGGACTGCCGGAAGGGCCTGCACGAAAAATATTTTCAGAGTTTCATGGTATAGAAATATTTGAAGTCGGTAATCGAGAATCTTTCCTCGAAGCTTACAATCGTTTGTTGATAACAGAAATTACCAAAGAACGAAACAGAAACAACGTGGATCTTTTACGTGTCAGATATCTTAGAGAGAAAAGTGCAAAAAGGTTAGTTCAAGCGATCGAAAATGTTACCGTTTTGTAAGACTTGAGAATCGCCGTAATAAAAAGAAAGTAATAATAGATCAATGAGGCAATAAATGATTATTTCTAGAAATCCTATAACTTGTGAAGAACATACCATCCCTACAAAATTAGATGACTCCACAGGTATACTTGACTTTATTGATCGAAATAGCGGCAAAAAAATAGTCGTCGTCCAGGGTTTGGGTTTTGTGGGTGCGGTAATGTCATTAGTTTGCGCCAATGCTATCACCCAAGAATATGCCGTTATTGGCATTGATTTAGCTAACGAAAGTACCTATTGGAAAATAAAATCAATTAACGATGGGATTTTTCCACTAGTCGCGGATGATCCGAAAATAGCTCAGTTCTTCGAGAATGCCAAGACTAAGGGAAACTTTTTGGCGACCTGCGACCCCCTAGCATATCAATATGCTGATGTGATAATTGTAGATATTAATTTAGATGTTCAAAAACAGTCTTATGAGAAGGGTGGGTTAAAGGACTTTGACGTTAATTTGAATGGTTTTAAGTCTGCTGTTCAATCTATCGGTAGGAATTGTAGAGAAGATGTTCTTGTTTTGGTTGAGACGACTGTCCCTCCGGGAACCTGTGATCAAGTTGTCAAACCAATAATTGAGGAAGAACTTGTCAAACGAGAGCTCACCTTAAAAGATTACCGACTGGGACATTCATATGAGAGGGTAATGCCAGGGCCTCAGTATATTGACTCCATCCGAGAGTTTCCCCGCGTGTATGCAGGTGTTAATAAAACTAGCGCGGACGCAGTGGAAGAGTTTTTAAAAACAATTATAGATATATCCAAGTGTGAAATTACTAGGCTTGAGCATACTAATGCGACTGAGATGGCTAAAGTTCTTGAGAATTCTTACCGTGCTATGAATATCGCATTTGCAGTGGAGTGGTCCAGATTTGCTGAGGAGGCTGGCGTTGACTTATATGCAATGGTCAACGCTATTAGGGCTAGACCAACTCATGCCAATTTGATGTATCCAGGCATTGGTGTAGGTGGTTATTGCTTAACGAAGGATCCTTTGCTTGCAAGTTGGGCACGTAAATCTCACTTTGGGTCTACGTCAGATCTTGAAATGAGCATTAATGGTGTATCTGTAAATGACCAAATGCCGAAGTTTGCTTTTGAACGTCTTGTTCAAGTATTCGGTGATGTCAGTGATAAGAGGGTTACTTTTCTGGGTGTGTCATATCGGGGAGATGTTGGTGATACTCGCTTTACTCCAGTAGAACCGTTAGTGGAAATGGTTCGAGAGACTGGAGCAGAAATAGTATTACATGATCCGTTTGTATCATATTGGGAAGAGCAGAAGTGTAACGTTGAGTCCGATTTTAATGCCGTGCTTGGTTCAACTGCCGATCTAATAGTTGTGTCGGCGGGTCACAGTCAATATAAACTAAAATCAACTATTGATAAATTAATGGCTCTAAATCCTACATTAATTTATGACACTATCGGCCTGTTTGATAAAGAGCAGCTATTGCTTTTACAAAGCAAACACAGAGTATCCGTCCTAGGGCGTGGCGATCTAAAGTAATTATTTCGAGGTAAAGCATGAGGGAAGTGTTGGTATTAGGTGGTGGTGGATTTATTGGTAGAAATATTGTAGAGTTTCTCGTGAATAGGGGGGATTGCAATGTCACTGCTGCTGATATTAAGGAGGGTTCTAATTGGCGCGAAATCTCTAATGATGAGAGTAGGCGCGACCGGTTCAAGGCTGTACTGGCAGATTTCACTGACATTTGTGCTTTTGATAACCTAAATCAAAGTTTTGATGAGGTTTATATGTTGGCTGCTGTTGTAGGCGTCAACCGTACGCTAAAGTTTCCACAAGATGTCATTAGAATAAATACGCTTTTAACTATAAATACCTTGGATTGGATCTCTCGTAATCCTATTAAACGATTACTGTTTTCATCATCCAGTGAAAATTATGCAGGTACGTCTGATTTATTCAATACTGAGATTCCTACTGCGGAGGATGTGCCTTTATGTATAGGAAATGTAAAACACCCCCGGTGGACCTATGCGATGACAAAAATGCATGGCGAATCCGCTTTTATACACTCGGCTGGGGCATATAATTACGAATGTACCATTGTTCGGTATCAGAACATCATTGGCCCTGAAATGGGCTTTGGCCATGCAATCCCACACATTGTTGAGCGCTTCGTCAAGGGTGAAAAGTCTCCATTTAAAATCTATGGCCAAGATCAAACACGAGCATTTTGTTATATAGATGACGCAGTTATGGGCACAGTGGGTGCTATGGAGAGTGATAAGGCGGCAGGTGAGATTTATCATATTGGCAAACAAGATGAAATTAACATGAAAACTCTAACTACCTATATAGGTGAGCGAATGGACTATACAGGGGAGTATGAGGCAGCAATGACTTACCCAGGGTCGGTTGCAAGACGTTGTCCAAACATCGATAAAGCAAAGTCACACTTTGGTTATTCGCCCAGCGTTGATTGGAAGAAAGCGGTTAGTTTGACTGCTGATTGGTATCGTGCCTTTTTCACTTCTGGCCAATCCCCCCAGTCCGGTGGTTTTGAAACTCCAGAAGCTGTTTTGGCTAAGGTGAAAAAGTCGTGAAAAGATTTTTAGATATTGTTCTTAGTTTTTTGGCGTTAGTGGTTCTAGCACCGTTCTTACTCCCAGTAGTCGTTATTTTGAGATTTACGGGAGAAGGAGAGGTTTTTTATATTCAGGAGCGGGCTGGTCGTGGGGGTAATTCGTTCGGCTTATATAAATTTGCGACAATGTTAAAAAATAGTCCAAACATTGGTGCGGGTGAAATAACAGTTCGAGGGGATCCCAGAGTGCTTCCCTTTGGAAAGTTTCTTAGGAAAACAAAGTTAAATGAACTGCCTCAGTTGTGGAATATTTTTATTGGGGACATGAGTGTGGTTGGTCCCCGGCCTATGGTACTAAATACGTATGCCCATTATCCGGAGGGGGCGCGTCAGAAACTAAATACGATTAGACCTGGATTGACGGGTATTGGATCTATTATTTTTAGGGATGAAGAGCGTTACTTGGCTGATCGTGATGAACCAATGGAATTTTATAGGGAGCACATTATTCCTTATAAAAGCGATTTAGAGCTTTGGTTTGTCGCAAACAACACACTTTGGTCATACATTAAAATAATTTTTGTTACTGCCTGGGTGGTGGTCTTTCCATCGAGCAATATAGTGGATAAGGCATTTGATGGCATTCCTAGTTTACCGGACAGTTTAATTTGAATAGTCGTGTTACATACACCAATTTCCTAGGTATTTCATGGAAGTCGAATCTGTCTGCCAACCCCCTTTGAGCATTATCCTTTCAAGCGGCTAACCTTGTTCTAATAGATTACGTGCTGCTCCCACTCTAAATGAATGACTGCTCAGTGGTTGTCCATCGGAGGGCACTTTTTGGTCTTTTTGTAGTGTGGACCTGTCGCGCTTTAGTGCCGCTCGATGTCTCATTTAAGCAGCTATAGCTTCGAAAGCCAAGGGACTTTTCCAGCCTAATGCTGAATGTTTGCGTCGCGGATTATAGAAGCCATTTATATATTCAAAGATAGCCAATTCAGCTTGGCGGCGTGTGTGCCAAGTCTGTCTCCAAATCAATTCAGCCTTGATTGTTTTGAAGAACGTTTCCATGGCAGCGTTATCGTAACAATTACTTTTACCTGACATTGATACTTTAAAGCCGTGCTTACGCAACCGTGCTTGATATTCATGCGAACAGTATTGGCTACCACGGTCAGAATGGTGAATGCAGCCTTTAGGAGGTCGGCGTAAAGCAATCACCATATCTAAGGCGCAAATTCCCAAATCTCGCTTCATTCGATGACTAATAGCTCATCCAATGAGACGTCTTGAATATAAATCAAGTACAGCAGCTAAATAAAGCCACCCTTCGCGTGTCCAAATATAAGATATATCAACCACCCATTTTTAATTAAGTTTATCGGCTGTAAAATCACTATCTAGAAGGTTCGGAGCTATATTAAACTTATGATTACTCTCGGTTGTAACGGAATAGTTTGAGAATTACTCATTATACCTATTGTTTTATTGATCATTTGACGGTTTTCGATGTTTTTTGGTTATTATATTCTACATCTAAAACTGTTTTTAACGGCTTCTTACTTTTGAACAAATTATAACCCTTTGATTTCACATTAGGATCAATCCATTCAAATCCGTTATACACATAATGTTTCTTAAAACCTATTCTAAAGAGTGGGTTTGATTAGAATTGATATTGTATAATTAGTTGTTGTACCATTTTAAGATATTACAGAGGTTTATTTCATGTCCTACATCTTAAAGATCAAAAAATTGATCGGGAAAGATGGCAAAGCATTTATTTTTGACCGGTACTGCCTTTACCATCAGCATTTAGAATTGAGGGAGATTAGTAGTTACTACCCTAATGAACACATTTTTTACTACAGAGATCTGAGCAAAATAATTGCTTTCCTAAATGAAATAGGACTGTTCACTCAGTATGAAACCTTTAATATTCCAGAGGATCTCCCTCGCCAGCAAAATTCGTCTCTGGCAAGTTACACGGTGAAACTTGAAGATGGGTCTAAAATGATTATGCGAGGCGATATCAACCAACCGTGGATGTTTTTGTCAATCGGTCAAAAAAATAAAATCAGAACTGCTTAATTTGTATTGCTAAGTAGATTTAATTATAACTTCGGTGCGTAATTTCTTTTACCACTCTGAGCATTTATTTCGCTTCAAGCATACGATAAACGGACGCACGACCTATCCCTAGTTCCTTTACGATTGCGGATGCACCCACACAACTATTCTACCGTAACCTTATGTTTGCGCGTTCTAACAACAAATATGCCATTGTGGCGCATTAGCCTGCCCACACGTCTATGCCCCCAACCTGTAAATCAATTTCTTTCAGCTCTTCAGTCATCCGTATCCGCCCATAGCTATTGTGAATTAGGGCGAATTAATCCCCGATATGGGCCAATAAAACCATATCTGTTCGCTGGCTTTGGCTGATTGGGCGGGTTCGGTAAGCTCTATAACCGCCTGTGCTAACATTCATAATCTGGCAAAGGTGATTGATTGGAAGTGTACCACGGTGTTCTTCGATAAACTTAAATCTCATGTTTTTTACTTCGCGAAGAACTGAGTTGCCTTTTTAATATTTCCCTCTCCTCACGCAGCAAGCGAACTTCTTTACGTAACCGTTCGTTTTCTTGAATTAAATCAATCGCAGGTTCAGAAGGTGTAATGCTGTCGCGTTCTTCTTTAATCCAGCGGATGAAGGTGGAAAACCCAATACCAAAGTCTTTGGCTACTTGTTTCCGACTAAGCCAACTTGTTAGCGCTATGCGTATGACTTCCTGCCTAAATTCTGCTGTTAGTTTGTTTCCCATCTGCATTCTCCTTTAGTGCATAATATGCGATTAAAGGAGCGGCATAATTCTGTGACAGGTTCATAGTGCCCCCGACCTTGAGTCATCGTCTGAGTATCAGGCGCTTGTCGATCTAATTGCGGAGGAGAGGTTATCTGCCTTTGCTTGCGCAGATATTGCCGCGGGACTTCTTAATTGTCGAAGGGTGATGGATGCCTATTACGATAACTTCACCAGCCCCGAACCAGTTGATGAGTTTTTGCGTAATGTGAATGTGAAGGCCTTGATCCCCATCTTTAGAGAGCTTCTCAGTCTGTCGGGCAGTGAGCCCCACGATGTGCGAGAGATGGCTGCTTTTTTGCCGACATGCAAAGGCAGGAGCGGTGCAAGGGTGGGCCGGTATCCCGCCGCTCTGCGGATACTCACAAACTGATACGTTACCAGTGCAACGGCATCGCTCGGTTCTCCAGAGTGGTTGCCAAGGCTAGATTGAAAAATAACAAAACGAAGCCAAACCCAAGTCGTGGCTTTCGATAAATATATTTATCAATTTTTACTAAATAATTTAATAAGTTTTAGTTTGAACTTTTCTTTTTATATTATTACGGATAATGTAATATTTTAAATACTGATGATGATAATGAACAATAAACAGCAAATTAATTATGACGACGAGATTGATTTAAAGGATTTGCTTTTTACACTTTGGAAAGGTAAAATTTATGTAATCCTTGTCTCTATTATGTCTGTTTTTCTTGCTATTTATTACCTTCAATCTGCGGAAAGAACATATTCTGTTGAATATAAACTAAAACCTGTGGGTGAAATAAAAAATAGCCCATCATTATCTAGGTTGGGTGGTTTCGCATCACTTGCGGGCATTCAATTACCAACCAGTTCAAACAATGATTTTAATATATTTAAAGAACTCATAACTGCGCCAGAAGTTTCAGAAATAATCTTTGAAAATAAAAAAATCATTAGAGATATATTTAGATCTGAATGGGATGAGACACTTAATAATTATTCAAGACCACCGAAAAGTAAAATTCAGATTTTTGTTAGTGATGCTAAGAAATTATTAACTGGAAATATAGACGTAGATTATATGCCTCCTAACCCAAGGAGACTGGCTATTTTTCTTAATCAAAATATTCAAATAGGCGAAGATAAAGATACTGGGTTTTTAAAGTTTACAAGTGAAACATCAGAACCGGAATTGATATTATCTCTTATCATTGAAGCGACCAAAGCGAGTGATAAAATTATGAGGCAACGGTATATTGATTTTTCGACAGAGCCGTTAGCTTTTTATAAAGAAAAGCTTCGTACTGCGCGATCTCGAGAGCATCGGGAAGCTTTGGCAGAACTTATTGGTAAAGAAGAAGAAAAACTAATGTTTGCATCAAAGGGAAAACATTTTATTGCAGAGCCATATATAAACCCTAAAATAAGTTTGTATCCAACAGCACCAAAGCCTAAATTAGTTTTAGCACTTTCACTAGTATTGGGATTATTTATTGGGGCAGCTCTCGTATTAATGAGACATGCAATAAAGAAAGAGAATTAATGAATATTCCAATTTTGAAAAATTTATTTATTTTTATTTTATTAATTTTGGTACAACCAAGTTTTGCTCAATCAATTAATGATGCAAATCTTCAAAAACTATTGATTGAAAATCCGTCAATAGTAAAAAATATTACACAAAAAGACAAAACCACTTTTGATCAAAAGCTGGTATCTGAAAATCAAAATGTAGCAAATATTGATAACAATCCTCAGATAGGTCTGTCCCAAGCTAGTGACCAAAGAAAAGTAAGTGAAAAATCTATGTTAATGAGATATTTTAATACTCTCATTGGAGAAGATTTAAATATTTATGGGTCAAATGAATTTAACCAGGTACAAGATGATAGTTTACTTTTTTTTAATTCCATTGGGAAAAACTACCAATTGGCCCCAGGGGATACAATTCAGGTTACAATAACTGGACTGAGCCCATCAAATGAAAACTATCAAGTTATGAATGATGGCACTATTACGCTTGAAAATGTATATCCTTTGAATGTTAATAATCTGAACTTAAATCAAGTCAGTAAATTGATTCTTGATAAAATTTTATTGGATGATGCATCAGCTGAAGTCTTTGTTAGATTAAATAATGCTAGATTAGTAACTGTTCAGATTTCTGGTAATGTAAAATCCCCAAGAACTATTGCAGTTCCTGCTTATACGCCACTCAGTAGGGTTATTGCATACTCGGGAGGTATTTCAGATAGTGGTTCACTGCGAAATATTTCATTAAGCCAAATTGGTGAAAAAACACAGACAGTGGATTTTTATAATTTTTTACAGAATTCATCACCAGAATTAGATCCTCTAGTAAAAAATGGTGCACGCATATTTGTTCCACATAAGGGACCAACAATTGCAGTAACAGGGTTTGTAAACAACCCAGGAATATATGAATTACCAAACGGTAAATCTGAAATATTAATAAAAAATTTATTAGAAATTACTGGTACTTCCTTTTTGCCTTCTGGAGCTGAATTAAAAATAGCTTATTTTGATGTGAACGGCCAAATAGCAACACGTTTGGCAGATAAAAATGAATCACTTAAAGAAGGCGAAGCACTCGAAATAGGTTTTATTGAAACTCGTGATTTAAATATATCTAAAGTCTTTGGAGCCGTTTTGAAAGACTTTGAAATAAAAACCAACACACCATTAAGTATCAGTGAAGTAATAAAAGATGGTGCAGTATTGAGTTTAGATGCATACACATCGTTTGCTCTAATTGTTGGCAAAGAAGTTCAGGCTATAAATTTAGATGAAGCTTTAGAGGATGACAGCATAACCTTACCTGTTGGATCGGATTTGCGATTGTTTACAAAAGAGGAATATTTAGGATTGGTTGCTTCAGATCCTAGTAAATCACTTGATCCATTGGTTTCTAAGTTTGTTGAAGTAAATGTAACAGAAATTTACCTTGGTGGTTCAAGGATTGCATATGTTCCACTGAGCCGAAAGCAAAAGCTTTATAATATTAAAAAAGTTTTAAGAGGTGGATCGATACTAAATGAAGACGGTTATCTAATAAATAATAATATCTACACATCGTTTGCTTTAATTATTGGTAAAGAAGTTAAGGCTATAAACCTAGATGAAGCTCTAGAAGATGATAGCATTACCTTACCTGTTGGATCAGATTTACGATTGTTTACAAAAGAGCAATATTTAGGAATGGTTGCTTCAGATCCCAACAAATCATTTGACCCATTGGTTTCTAAGCTGGTTGAATCAAATGTTGCAGAAATTTATCT
>Ga0228634_1000169_pt1 | contig 58771 bp, 46 predicted proteins | sample 42DmetaG_FD_190063 | JGI IMG/M metagenome (GOLD analysis project Ga0228634, IMG submission 190063) | Seawater microbial communities from Monterey Bay, California, United States - 42D | ecosystem: Environmental > Aquatic > Marine > Coastal | place: USA: California | collected 2016-09-27 | reverse complement strand
TAAACAACGTGTTGTGTTGTTTTGGCACTTTCGTAAAAAGTGTCTTGGTTTTGTTAACCAATGGAAAGCTTCCCTGAGATGGGTCGCTTTTTTTTTGCGCTTAAAAGAAGTTAGATTTCATTTCCCATATTTTTGAAAAAAATAATCCTGCATAAATTACACTAACTGTAAATTTTAAACCAGTTGAAAATAAAAAACCCATAAAAGACCCAAAAGCTGCTTTTAATGCTCTATTAGAGTTTTCATTATCATGGATGAGTTCTCCAATGAGCGCTCCTGTGAAAGGGCCAATTATAATTCCAAAAGGACCTAAAAAAATGATTCCAACAAGTAAGCCTATTGTAGTCCCTATAATGCCATATTTACTACCGCCAAATATCTTTGTTCCTAGAGCAGGGATGATATAATCTAAAATATATACGAGTATAGCAACTGCTAAAGTGGTAAAAATAAAAGTCCAATTGTAGGGAATTACACTAGTAAAATGAATGAATAATAATCCTACCCAACTCGTGATTGGTCCGGGCAATATTGGTAAAAAAGCACCGATAATCCCTAAAATGATAAAAAAAGCACCTAATAGAAGTAGAACAAGATCCATGGATTTATTTGTTGTTACTATATGACGTTTCTCCTTTTTATTTGTTACAATTATAATTTTAATTTAGATTTTAGTAAATCTGAAAGGACTTTAAGTGCATTAGTTCTAATCGTTAAAGTCATTATAATTATGTAATTTCACACTAAATTTATGATCATTTAAAGTGCGGCATTATTTATACATATGTTTACTATTTTCCTTTACTTCTTGTAATTATTTTTCATTTGAAAAAAACAAGAATGTAGAGACAATAGATATGGACCTAGATTATTCCTCTGTTGATGTTTCTCCTTCTTTCAGAGTCTGTGATTCCTTAATAGAAAAGGATAAAAAAGATACCTGCTTCAGAACTACGTTACGACAAGAAATTTTTAGTAGTCTAGCTAAGCAATCGATTCAAGTTCCTCAATCTGTTGATGAAACAATTGAAGTTGCCATTACCATACAATCTGATAAAGAGGTAAAATTAACCTCAATAAAATCATCTGATAGTTTGATGGCTATTGTTCCATCGTTGAAAGCTATTCTAAAAAAAAGTGTGGAAGAGCTTCCTGCTGTATATCCTGCAATTAAGAGAGGAATTCCAGTAACAACCGTTTATAAATTACCAATAAGAATAGCGGTAAAGAACTAGTTTAGCATTTCCCAGAGTTTATCTTTAAGCTCTTGAAGTCCTGTTTGTGCTAGGGAAGAAATAAATACAAAAGGAATACCTGTTGGCAATTCATTTTTAATTTCTTCTTGTAGCTCTTCATCTAACATGTCTGTTTTTGAAATTGCCAATAAACGTTGTTTATCTAGTAATTCTGGATTATGCTTCTTTAGTTCGTTTAAAAGTATGTCAAATTCTTTACGAATATCATCACTATCAGCTGGTATTAAAAAGAGTAGGGTAGAATTTCGTTCTATATGACGCAGGAAACGGTGTCCAAGTCCTTTGCCTTCAGCAGCTCCTTCTATAATCCCGGGAATATCTGCCATCACAAAACTCTTAAATTCTCTATACTCTACAATTCCTAGATTAGGTTTTAGAGTAGTAAATGCATAGTCTGCAATTTTTGGTTTGGCAGCAGTAATAACAGAAAGTAGGGTAGACTTTCCAGCATTTGGAAATCCAACTAAACCTACATCTGCTAAAATTTTTAATTCTATTTGAAACCACCCTTCTAGACCATCAACTCCTGGTTGAGCGTATCTAGGTGTTTGATTGGTGGCAGATTTAAAATGCCAATTTCCTCGACCACCCATACCGCCTTCTAATAAAATTTTCTCCTCTTTATTTTCAGTGATTTCAAAGATAATTTCAGCAGTTTCACTATCTCTAACAATGGTTCCAAGAGGCACATCTATATAAATGTCTTTTCCATCTTTACCCGTGCTTCTACTTTTACTTCCATCTCCACCTTGTTCCGCTCTAAAGTGTTTTTTAAATTTTAAGTGAAATAAAGTCCACATATCTTTATTTCCTCGAAGAATGATATGACCACCACGACCACCATCTCCACCATCAGGGCCACCCTTTGTGATATACTTCTCTCGATGTAGGTGTGCAGAACCTCTACCACCTTTTCCTGAGGAAGCATAAATTTTTATGTAATCAACAAAGTTTCCTTCAGTCATAATTTATAGTGTGTCAAAAACTTTTGCCAAACGTTCTGTGATTTCTTCAATAGAGCCTACGCCATTAACTCCAAAATAATTTCCTTTTGCTGCGTAATACTCTTTTAAAACAGCAGTTTTTGTGTTGTATTCATTGAAGCGATTTCTGATTTTCTTTTCATCAGTGTCATCAGCTCTTCCGCTAGTTTTACCTCTTTCTAGTAATCGCTCAACTAATAAATCTTCAGGTACTTCAAGCGCCACCATACCCTTTATTGTTTCCCCTTTTTTACTCAGAAAATCATCTAAAGCTTCTGCTTGAGACTGGGTTCTTGGAAATCCGTCAAAAATAAATCCTTGGGCGTTTGTATTTTTGTCTACTTCTGCCTCAAGCATATTAATGGTAACTTCATCGGGTACTAGATCACCTTTATCCATAAAGGTTTTTGCGAGTATTCCTAAATCAGTTTCGTTCTTAATATTAAATCTAAAGACATCACCAGTTGAGATATGTACCAAATTATATTTTCCTTTTAAAAGTTCTGCTTGTGTTCCTTTTCCTGCCCCTGGAGGTCCAAATAATACAATATTTTTCATTTAGTTTGTTTCTGTTGTTAATTGGTATACTGATGGTAGATTTCTTCCTAATCCATTGTAATCTAATCCATAACCTACAATAAATTTATCTTCAATGTTTTTTCCAATATAGTCTATAGGTAATTCTTTCTTATACACATCTGGTTTAAAGAATAAGGTAGCAATCTTTAATTTTTTTAAATTTTTATTTTTAAAGCTATCATAAATTTTATGAAGAGTATTTCCTGTATCTATAATATCTTCTAAAATGATAATAGTTCTGCCTGACAAGTCTTCATTAATGCCTATTAATTCATGCACAACTTCACTTGAAGAAGTTCCTTGATAAGAACTTAATTTTACAAATGATACTTCACAGTTGTATTTAAATTTCCTGATAAAATCTGCAGCAAAAAGAAAGGATCCATTTAAAATCCCAATAAATATTGGAATTTCATCAGGGTCTAAATCTATACTCACCTGGTTTACTAGAGCGTTTACAATCTCAGAGAGTTCTTTGTCTGAAATAAACGGTGTAAAATTTAAATCGTGAAGTTTTATACTACTCATCTTGTAAAGATATGATGCTTATATTAAAATGAAAAAACCGTTTTGATGTACTGATAAAAGTCAGTAGGAACAAAACGGTTTCATCATCTATAGTTGAAATTATTTCTTAATTGCTTCTTTTCTTTTGGAGGTATCATACATTACAGGAGTTGCTACAAATAAAGATGAGTAAGTTCCTACGACCACACCAATTATTAAGGCAAACATAAATCCTCTAATAGAATCTCCACCAAATGTAAAGATGGCCAACATTACCAATAAGGTTGTCAATGAGGTATTAATGGTTCTTCCTAATGTACTGCTTAATGCTTTATCTACAACTTCACTGTATGCCCATTTTGTATGAATTCCAGCAAACTCTCTTATCCTATCAAATATAACCACGGTATCATTTAATGAATACCCTACCACAGTTAAGATAGCCGCAATAAATGATTGACCTATTTCCATGTCAAATGGCATAAACTTATAGAGTATTGAAAAGATTCCTAGTACAATTAATACATCATGGAAAACAGCGATTACAGCTCCCAAACTAAAGGAAATCTTTCTGAATCGTAACAAAATGTATAAGAAAACAATGAGTAGAGATCCAAATACTGCATATACTGCTGATGTTTTAATATCATCTGCAATAGTAGGCTCAACTTTGATATAACTCATTATAGAATTGGTGCCTTCACCCTCTTTTTGAAAACCGGGTTTGAAACTTTCATAAGTAGTTCCCTCAGTTAAATAATTTTTCAATCCTGTAAATAATGCAGTTTGAACTTCTTCATCTACATCATTTCCTTCTTCATCAATTTTGTAAACAGTGGTTATTTTTAATTGAGATTCAGAACCATATGTTTTCACCTCTGGAGCCGTCTCAAAAACTTCTTTTAAAGATTCTGAAACTTCAGTTGCATTTACTGTTTTGTCAAATCGAACAACATAAGAACGACCTCCTTTAAAATCGACCCCTTGCTTAAGACCAATGCTAGCAATGGAAGCAATCCCTCCTAAAATAATTGCTCCAGAAATAGCGTAGGCAATTTTACGTTTACGTAAGAATTGAATGTTGATATTTTGGAACCATCCTTTAGACAAAGAGGTGTTAAATGTTAAGTTTTTTCCTTTATCAGTAGCACCATCAATAAGTAATCTAGTAATAAATACTGCCGTAAATAATGAAGTTAAAATACCAATGATTAATGTTAAGGCAAATCCCTTAATTGGACCTGTTCCAAAAACATAAAGTATCACACCCGTAAGTAAACTGGTAATATTAGCATCTATAATTGCAGATAAGGCTCCTTTTACACTAAACCCTTCTTGAACAGATTGTTTGAGGCCTTTCTTTTTCGAAATCCCTTCTTTAATTCTTTCAAATATAATTACGTTAGCATCTACAGACATACCAATGGTAAGAATAATACCAGCGATACCGGGTAAAGTTAACACCGCATTAAATGATGCTAAAATCCCAAAAATGAATAATATGTTAACTAGTAGGGCAATGTTTGCATAAACACCAGCTCTTCCATAATAAATAATCATCCAAACTAAAACTAGCAGAATGGCTAAAATGAAAGACTGTGTTGATTGGTCTATAGATTCTTGTCCTAAAGAAGGTCCTACAACTTCTGCCTGTATAATTCTTGCAGCTGCAGGTAATTTACCAGCTTTTAAAACTGTAGCGATATCTTGAGCTTCTTCAATAGTCATGCTTCCACCAGAAATTGAAGTTCTACCACCAACAATGGCTTGATTTACAGAAGGAGCAGTATATACATAATCATCTAAAACAACCGCCACAAAACCGCCAACATTATCACCAGTTAATTTTTCCCATAACTTAGAACCTCTTCCATTCATAGCCATACTAACCTCTGGGTCGTTTAATTGAGAAAAAACCTGAGCAGCATCTGTAATGACATCACCTTGAATAGGAGCAACATCATTTCTATTTGATTTTATGGCATACAATCCAATTACCTCTGTACCATCAGGAGTCGTATTAGATTTATAGTCCCATAAGAATTTTACATTTTTGACATCATTGGTTCTTAAATTAATTACTTTTCGATCAGATAATAATTTATTAACCATAGCAGTATCACCTACTTTGGCTTGAGCAACTAAAGAACTAATTTGTTGTTCAGATTGAGCGAAATTTACAGTTAGGTAGGTAAATAATGTTTTATCCTCAACCTTTGTAGAATCCTGTACTTCATTTAAAATACTTTGAATATCTTTTGCTTCCTCAGCTTCTTCAGTCTCCTGAGCGTCTTCTTCTTTTAGCATTTCAGTGACAACTGAATTTGCTGAAAACAAATAATTTTGAATTTCAGCGTTAGAGAATACTTCCCAAAATTGCAATTCAGCTTTACTAGTAACAAGTTTAGTTACTCTATCAATATCTTTTGCGCCAGGTAATTCAATTTGAATTCTTCCAGAGTTACCAATACGTTGAATATTAGGTTGTGTAACTCCAAACTTATCAATTCTACTTCTCAAAACTTCAAAAGCGGTATTAATTGAGCTATTGATCTCTAGTTGTAACTCTTCTTTTACCTCTTCATTTGTTTTGTTGAAGTTTATTTTTTCACGAAGTGCTTTTGTACCAAATATTTCAGGATCACTTAATTGAATTCCACTCGTACCTGCAGCGATTTCAAATTCTCTAAAAAATAAATCTAAATAGTTATCAGTATTATTTTTCTGAGCTTCATCTGCAGCTTTTAATGCTTGTCTAAAGACCAAACTTTTAGAATCATTAGATAAAGAAATTAATACTTCTTTTACAGAAACCTGTAATATTGCATTGATACCTCCTTTTAAATCAAGACCAAGGTTCATTTCTTTGTCTTTGATGTCATTGTAGGTAAACTGAGAAACTCCTAAATTAATAACCTCTAGATTGTTAATACTATCGAGGTATTTTTTCTCTAATTTTGCTAATTCTCTTCCATTGTCTAGATCACCTCTAGACTTAGCATATTCTTTGGCTTCATTTTCAACTTTAGAGGTGAAGAATGAAAAAGACAGTTGGTACAAACTTACCAATCCGAAAAGGATTGCAAATAATCTTATAAGTCCTTTGTTTTGCATCTTAATTTAATTTTAGTCGACTTCTTTGTAAAACGTGCAAATATAGTATTTACTATAAGATTAGCCTAATGAAATTATGTATATTTACTCGCGTTTTATGAGTGATAAAGAACTGTCAATAAAAAAAAACTTAAACTATGAGCTATCTTTCAGACATCGAAATTGCACAAGCTAAGAAGCTTACGCATATTACTACTATTGCCGAAAAAATAGGGGTAAAAGTTGATGATATTGAAATGTACGGAAAATATAAGGCTAAATTACCACTACATCTGATAAACGAGGATAAGGTAGCAGCCAATAACTTAATATTGGTGACTGCTTTAACACCAACACCCGCCGGTGAGGGGAAAACAACGGTTTCGATTGGTCTAACCGAAGGGTTGAATAAGATTGGTAAACAAGCTACAGTTGTTTTAAGAGAGCCCTCTTTAGGGCCTGTTTTTGGGATAAAGGGTGGTGCTGCAGGAGGTGGGTATTCTCAGGTAGTGCCTATGGAGGATATTAATTTACATTTTACAGGCGATTTTAATGCTATTGAAAAAGCAAACAATCTACTATCAGCATTAATAGACAATAACATTCAAAATAAAGTTTCAAACTTAAATATAGACCCAAGGACGATACTCTGGAAAAGAGTGATAGATATGAATGATAGAGCCCTAAGAGATATTACTATTGGTTTGGGTGGAACAGCAAATGGGGTGCCAAGACAAGACGGTTTTAACATTACACCAGCATCAGAGGTGATGGCAATTCTTTGTATGGCAACAGATTTTGATAATTTAAAAAAGCGTCTAGGTGACATTTTTATAGGATTTACTTATGATAAAAAACCTGTGTTTGCACGAGACTTAAAGGCAGAAAATGCAATGGCAATTTTATTAAAAGATGCTGTTAAGCCAAATTTGGTTCAGACTCTAGAAGAAAATCCAGCAATCATTCATGGTGGGCCTTTTGCTAATATTGCACAGGGAACCAATACCATTATTGCAACAAAAATGGGTTTATCATTATCTGATTATGTAGTAACAGAGGCTGGTTTTGGAGCAGATTTGGGTGCTGAAAAGTTTTTGAATATTAAGTCTGCTTTTGCAAAATTAAATCCTAAGTGTGTGGTTTTAGTAGCCACCATTAGAGCACTACGTCATCATGGTGGTGTAAAAAAAGAGTCTTACAATACTCAAAATTTAGAGGCTGTGAAAGCAGGGTTTAAAAATTTGGAGAAACATATAGAAAATATTAGAAAATATAATATAGAACCCGTAGTGGCCATTAACTCATTTGTTTCTGATACCAGCTTAGAGGTTGATTTTGTAATAGAAAAGTGTAAAAGCCTTGGAGTTCACGCAGTGTTATCTGAGGGATGGGCAAAAGGAGGAGAAGGAACAAAAGAACTTGCAAAAGCAGTAGTGGGTGTCATAGAAAATAAAGCCACCCAATACAAGCCACTATATGATTGGAAAAGTCCTGTAACGGAAAAGATTGAAATAATTGCAAAAGAAATTTATGGAGCTGCTAAAGTTGAATACAGCAAAAAAGCACAATTAAATTTGAGAAGAATCAATAGGTTAGGATTTAATGATTTTGCCATTTGTATGGCGAAAACACAAAAATCTTTTTCAGACAACGATCAGTTGATCGGAAGGCCTGAGGGTTTTACGGTTACTGTCAGAGAAATTGAAATAGCTGCTGGTGCTCAATTTATTATTCCAATTTTAGGAAAAATGATGCGAATGCCTGGCTTACCAAAAATTCCAGCATCAGAAGGGATGACTATAGACAAGAATGGAGTAATTTCTGGGTTATCATAAGATTTAAATCTAGAGGATAGAAATAAAAAAAACCAGCCATTAAGGCTGGTTTTTTTTAAAAGTATTCGGCTTACAATGCCAACAATCCATTGGTTTTGGAGACCCCCTCTGCAGAATCATTTAAATGTGCTTTTTCAGCATCACTTAATTTGATTTCAACAATTTTTTCGATTCCATTTTTCCCTAATACAACAGGAACTCCAATACATAAATCATGTAATCCATATTCTCCATCTAGTAAGGTAGAACATGGAAATATTTTTTGTTGATCACAAGCAATTGCTTGAACTAATCCACTAACGGCAGCACCAGGGGCATACCATGCAGAAGTTCCTAATAAACCAGTTAAGGTAGCACCTCCAACCTTGGTGTCTTGTAATACTTTTTCAAGACGTTCTTCTGATATAAATTCTGAAACGGGTACAGAATTACGTGTAGCTAATCTTGTTAAAGGAACCATACCTTTATCAGAATGGCCACCAATAACCATACCATCAACATCGGATATAGGTGCATCTAAAGCTTCTGCTAATCTGTATTTAAATCTTGCAGAGTCTAATGCGCCACCCATTCCGATAATTCTATTTTTTGGAATCCCGGTTGTTTTATGAACAAGATATGTCATGGTATCCATAGGATTGGAAACTACAATAATAATAGCATTTTCGGAGTGCTTTATTAAATTGGAGGAAACTGTTTTTACAATACCAGCATTAATTCCAATTAGTTCTTCTCTTGTCATTCCTGGTTTTCTAGGAATACCAGATGTAATCACACAAATATCTGAATTTGCAGTTTTTGAATAATCGTTAGTTGTTCCTGTTATTTTTGTGTCAAAACTATTTAAAGAAGCAGTTTGCATTAAGTCCATTGCTTTCCCTTCAGCATATCCCTCTTTAATATCTAATAGTACAACCTCAGAGGCAAAGTCTTTAATTGCAATATATTCTGCACAACTAGCTCCAACAGCACCTGCTCCTACAACTGTAATTTTCATGTTTTTTTGGTTTTAAAATTTAAAAAATATTTATAATCGAATTATGATGTGTTCTGATCTTACGTTCTATGCATCTATGTTTGCATATTTAGCATTTCTCTCAATGAAGTCTCTTCTTGGAGGAACCTCATCTCCCATAAGCATTGAGAATACTCTGTCTGCTTCGGTTAGGCTATCAATAGTTACTTGTCGTAAAGTTCTAAACTCTGGGTTCATTGTAGTATCCCACAATTGTTCTGCATTCATTTCTCCAAGTCCTTTATAACGTTGAATATTGACTGATCCCCCCATTTTTGAGGCTATTAAATCTCGTTGATTATCATCCCAAGCATATTCTCTTTTTTGACCTTTTTTCACAAGATATAATGGTGGAGTAGCAATAAAAATATAGCCTTGTTCTACCATTTCTCTCATGTATCTAAAGAAGAAAGTAAGAATTAGGGTAGCAATATGCGATCCATCTACATCGGCATCACACATAATCACAACTTTGTGATATCTCAATTTTGATAAGTTTAAAGCTCTAGGATCTTCCTCAGTTCCAATACTAACCCCAAGAGCAGTAAACATATTTTTTATTTCTTCATTTTCAAAAACTTTGTGTTGCATAGCTTTTTCAACATTTAAGATTTTTCCTCTTAAAGGTAGAATGGCTTGAAAGTTTCTATCGCGTCCTTGTTTAGCAGTACCTCCTGCAGAATCTCCCTCAACTAAAAATATTTCACATTGGGCAGGGTCAGTTTCAGAACAATCTGATAATTTACCAGGTAATCCTCCGATACTCATCACTGTTTTACGTTGAACCATTTCCCTAGCTTTTCTTGCAGCATGTCTCGCAGTAGCCGCTAGAATAACTTTTTGTACAATAGTCTTGGCATCGTTAGGATTTTCCTCAAGATAATCTGTAAGCATTTCAGAAACTGCTTGAGAAACTGCTGAAGTTACCTCTCTATTCCCAAGTTTTGTTTTAGTTTGTCCCTCAAATTGAGGTTCAGACACTTTAACAGAAACTATTGCAGTTAAACCTTCTCTAAAGTCATCTCCGGAGATTTCAAACTTTACATTTTTTAATAAACCAGAATTATCAGCATATTTTTTTAAGGTACCTGTTAAACCTCTTCTAAACCCAGATAAGTGAGTTCCTCCCTCATGAGTATTAATATTGTTTACATACGAATGAAGATTTTCGGCGTATGAGGTATTGTATACCATGGCAACTTCTACAGGAATTCCATTTTTTTCACCTTCCATTGAAATAACACTAGAAGTTAGCTGTTCTCTGGTACTGTCAAGGTATTTGATAAACTCAGGGAGCCCCTCCTCACTGAAAAAGGTTTCATTAATAAAGTTGCCTTCGTCATCTTTCCTTCTTCGATCCGTCAGCGTAATGGTAATTCCTTTATTTAAATAGGAAAGTTCACGAAGACGAGTGGCTAAAGTCTCATAATTGTATTCGGTAGTTTGAGTAAAAATTGAAGTGTCTGGTAAAAAAGTAACAATTGTACCTGTAAAATCAGTTTCACCAATAGTTTTTACAGGATATAAACTTTTTCCTTTAGAGTACTCTTGTTGCCAGATTTTACCTTCTTTGTGAACCGTGGCTGTTAAATGTTCAGATAGTGCATTCACACAAGAAACTCCAACCCCGTGAAGACCTCCTGATACTTTATAAGAATCTTTGTCAAACTTACCCCCAGCACCAATCTTGGTCATAACTACTTGCAGTGCTGAAACACCTTCTTTTTTATGAATTCCAACCGGTATACCTCGACCATTGTCTTTGGTAGTTATAGAATTATTTTCATTTATAATTACATCGATGGTGTCACAATGTCCTCCCATAGCTTCGTCTATCGAGTTGTCTACAACCTCGTAAACTAAATGGTGAAGCCCTCGGACACCAACATCTCCAATATACATGGAAGGACGCATTCTTACATGCTCCATTCCTTCTAATGCTTGAATACTGGAAGCATCATAATTGTTTTTAATTTCTTCGCTCATAATTTTAAGTGTTTTATCATAAAAAATCATCACAAAAAAGTGATGAAAATCATATATTCAAATTTACAAAATAAGCGCGTTTAAAGAAAGCTGACTCACTGATATCACAGAGTTTTATCAACATTTGTTAATTACTAGAAAATGGCTGAAACCTATCTTAAATAAGCTTAAATAGGTGTTTTGAAATTTATAATATTAAGAATAATGAAAAAAATGAAAAAAATGTCTTAAAACAAGTTATTTTAAGACATTTATTAGCGTAATTATTGGGTCTTTTTAATGAAATTTTCCAAAAGTAACCTTAGTATGCATCTTCATGAACAGTTTTAATTGCTCTTCCACTTGGTTCATTCATGTTTTGGAAACTCTTATCCCAAGCCAAGGCAGTTGGTGTACTGCAGGCTATAGATGGAACAGATGGAACTGTTAAAGCAGCGGTTTCAGAAGGAAAATGTTCTTCAAAAATAGATCGGTAATAAAACTCTTCTTTTGTTCTCGGAGTTTGAACTGGAAAACGATGTTTTGCTTGTAGCATTTGTTCGTCTGAAACTGAGGTTTCAACTAATGATTTTAGAGTATCTATCCAGCTATAACCGACTCCATCAGAAAATTGTTCTTTTTGCCTCCACGCAACAGATTCTGGAAGGTATTCCTCAAAAGCTTTTCGTAACACCCATTTTTCCATACGCTCGCCATTGATCATTTTATCTTCTGGATTTATTCTCATGGCAACATCCATAAATTCTTTATCTAAAAATGGGACACGACCTTCAATTCCCCAAGCAGCTAAACTTTTGTTAGCACGAAGACAATCATACTGGTAAAGTTTGTCTAGTTTTCGAACAGTTTCTTTGTGAAATTCTTCAGCATTTGGTGCTTTGTGAAAGTATAAATATCCTCCAAAAATTTCATCAGCTCCCTCTCCAGATAATACCATTTTTATTCCCATAGACTTTATAACTCTTGCCAATAAATACATTGGAGTAGAGGCTCTAACAGTAGTAATGTCATAAGTTTCTAAATGATATATAACATCACGAATGGCATCTAGACCTTCCTGAATGGTAAAGGTTACTTCATGGTGTATGGTTCCAATATGGTCAGATACGATTTGAGCAGCAGCCAAATCAGGTGAACCTTCTAAACCTATAGAAAAAGAATGAAGCTGAGGCCACCAAGCCTCCTGTGTATCTCCAGATTCAATTCTTTTTTGCGCATATTTTTTAGCTACGGCAGAGGTAATAGAGGAGTCTAGGCCTCCAGACAGTAAAACTCCATAAGGGACGTCAGACATAAGTTGTCTATGGACAGCAGCTTCAAGAGCCTCTTTGAGTTCATCAATTGAGGTTTGATTTTCTTTTACAGCTTCAAAATCCATCCAATCTCTTTGGTACCACTTGGTCAGTTTTCCATCTTTACTAGACATAAAATGGCCTGGAGGAAATACCTCAATTTTATTACAGACTCCCTCCAAAGCTTTTAATTCTGATGCCACATAAAACGTACCATTCTTGTCCCATCCAATATATAAAGGAATGATTCCCATATGATCTCTTGCAACAAAATATTCGTCATTGATTGAATCGTAAATTGCAAATCCAAAAATACCATTCAAATCGTTTAAGAAAGCACTCCCTTTTTCTTGATATAGTGCTAAAATCACCTCACAATCTGATTGTGTTTGAAATGTATAGGAAGTTTTAAATTGTTCTCTTAATTCTTGATGATTATAGATTTCTCCGTTTGCTGCTAGAACAAGTCTTTTATCCAAACTAAATAAAGGTTGTTTCCCAGATGCAGGATCTACTATGGCCAACCTTTCATGAGCTAAAATAGCTTTTTCATTATTGTAGATTCCACTCCAATCTGGTCCTCTGTGTCTTATAGACTTAGACATTTCTAAAATTTGTGCTCTTAGTTTTTCTGAACTTTCTTTTAAATCAAATGCACATACAATACCACACATGTTTTTATTTTTTAATTAAATTTTTATAAACATTTAAATATTTTACAAAGAACAAACTTTATGTTATTTAAATAAATGAAAATTTAAATTTCAGTTATAAATTCATATTTTTTTTAATCAAAGTATATAAAAATGAAATGTAATTAATAATTTATTATCATCTTACTTACAGATTGTAAATGCTTTTAAAAAAGAAGCTATAAAACTTGTCATTTTAAAAATGAGAGTTTAAATTTGTAGTCTTATGCAAAGACAACAAAATACATGGTGGTGGAATTTTTTTAACTGAAAAGTGAGAATCCAATCGTGTATACAATACATACCTAAAAAGGCTTATCTCACGATAAGTCTTTTTTTTATGCTAGGGTTGAATAGCTATAAATAAAATAGGAATTAGATTTTGATATAAATTCAATAAAAGTGAAAAAAATAACTTTAAAAACCATAAGTTCTACTAGAATTTCAGATACGATCACGCCTGTTGGTTTGTATATTAGGTTCAGAGATTTGTATGCGAACACTATGTTATTAGAAAGTTCTGATTATCATAGTAAGGAGGAGAGTTTTTCTTTTATTTGTATTGAACCTTTAGTGTCTATGAAAGTTGAAAACCATCAATTTTCAGTAAAACAAAAAGGAGTCACAATTTTTAAAGAGGAAATTCATAATAATTTTTATGAATTATTTTCACAGTTTAGTTCAAGTATAGACTTAGATTGTGAGAGCACTCTGAAGTCGTTCAATGGATTGTATGGCTATACTACTTATGATAGCGTTCAATATTTTGAAAAAATTAAATTCAAGACTAAACAAGCCCCATCTTCCATACCTTTTATGCAATATGGGTTTTATCGCTTTATAATTGCGATCAACCATTTTAACGATGAGATGATTCTTATTGAAAATGTGGAAGAAGGAACAACAACAAGAATTTCAGAGATTGAAACGATTATTGAATCTCAAGCTTTTAATACTCAGTCTTTTGAGAGGGTTGGTGAGGAGTCCTCTAATTGTTCAGATGATGATTTTAAAGCTTATGTCACCAAAGCAAAGGCACATTGCAAGAGAGGAGATGTTTTTCAATTGGTATTATCACGTCAGTTTCAGCAAAAATTCAAAGGAGATGAATTTAATGTATACAGAGCCTTACGTTCCATAAACCCTTCACCCTATTTATTTTATTTTGATTATGGAAGTTTCAAATTAATGGGTTCTTCACCAGAAGCACAAATTAAAATTAATGAGGGCAAGGCAACTATAAATCCTATAGCAGGAACTTTTAGACGAACTGGAGATATCGCAAAAGATATAAAGCTTGGAAAATTGTTGTCTGAGGATGAAAAAGAAACAGCAGAGCATGTTATGTTGGTAGATTTGGCGAGAAATGATCTAAGTAAACATGCCACCAATGTAAAAGTAGGGGTATTCAAGGAGGTACAGCTTTTTAGTCATGTCATTCATTTAGTATCTACTGTTCAGGGAGAAATTAAAGGAAATCCTATGGCTATAGTTGGAGATACTTTCCCTGCAGGAACGCTAAGTGGTGCCCCTAAATATAAAGCTATGGAATTAATTGACACCTATGAGAATCAGTCTCGCGGATTTTATGGTGGAGCGGTGGGTATCATTGGTTTAGATGGTTCTATAAATTTGGCTATAGCAATTCGTTCTTTCGTAAGTAAGAAAAATACATTGTATTATCAGGCAGGTGCTGGAATTGTTATCCGTTCAAATGAAGAAAAAGAATTACAAGAAGTTTCTAATAAACTAGCAGCTTTAAAAAAGGCATTGATCATAGCCGAAAACATTTAAGATGAAAATATTAATAATAGATAATTACGATTCCTTTACCTACAATCTTGTTCACATGGTGGAAAAGATAACAAATCAACTTCCCACAGTTGCAAGAAATGATGAAATTTCACTCGAGGAAGTTAATTTATACGATATGATTATGTTATCTCCGGGACCAGGAATTCCCGATGAAGCAGGAATTCTTAAAGAAGTGATTTCAAGCTATGCTGGCAAAAAACCAATTTTTGGAATATGCCTGGGTCTACAAGCCATTGTTGAAGTTTTTGGAGGAACTATTATTAATATGGATGAGGTATATCATGGAGTTGCTACTGAGATGGAAGTGGTTATGTCTGATGCAATAATTTTTAAAGGACTTCAAGATAAGTTTCAAGCAGCTAGATACCACTCTTGGATTGCATCTACTCATGATTTTCCCAATGATTTAGAAATTACATCTAAAGACGAAGAGGGTGGAATCATGGCAATACGTCACAGAGATTTCCCAATTAGTGCAGTCCAATTTCATCCAGAGTCAATTTTGACAACGGTAGGAGAACAAATCATCAAAAATTTTATAGACGCCCATAAAATATAATACGAAATAACGACTGAAATAAAGTCAGCACAGATGAAAAAAATATTAAACGACTTATATCAACACAAAAAATTATCAAAATCTGAAGCGAAAAAGATTTTGTTAGACATTGCTGCATCTAGATATAATGAAGCGCATTTAGCTTCTTTTATGACAGTTTTTATGATGCGTCCAATTACTGTTGATGAACTTTCTGGGTTTAGAGAAGCGTTACTAGAATTGGCCGTAAAAGTAGATTTGTCTATGTATAATACCATAGATATTGTAGGAACAGGAGGTGATGGTAAAGACACGTTTAATATCTCAACATTAACCTCTTTTATTGTAGCAGGAACAGGGCAAAAGGTTGCCAAGCACGGAAATTATAGCGTATCTTCAAAATCAGGATCTTCCAATATGTTAGAAAGTTTTGGCTATGAGTTCACAAACGACGAAACTATTTTACAACATCAATTAGAAAAAGCGAATATTTGTTTCCTCCATGCTCCAAAATTTCATCCAGCAATGAAAGCCGTTGGTCCTACAAGAAAAGCGTTGGCTTTGAAAACATTTTTTAATATGTTGGGACCCCTTGTGAATCCTAGCTCTCCTCAAAATTTAATGTTAGGAACATTTAATCTTGAAATAGCAAGATTATACCATTATATACTGCAAGATGAAAAAAGTAATTATGGAATAATTCATGGATTAGACGGTTACGATGAAATTTCACTTACCAATGGATTTAAAATGTTTACCAAGTCAGGAGAGGAAGTTATTAATCCTGAAGATATTGGTCAAAAACGAATTTTACAATCAGATATTTATGGTGGTGATTCTGTAACCACTGCTGCAAAAATCTTTAAAGATATTATAGAGGGAAAAGGGACAACAGCACAAAATAATGTGGTGTTAACCAATGCGGCATTTGCGCTAAAAATTATAGATGCCAATACAACTTTTGAAGAGGCTTTTAGTCTTGCCAAAGATTCACTCTTGGGAAGAAAAGCATTACAATGTTTACAACTACTAATTACAAATTGTTAAGATGACGATACTAGACAAAATAATTGCGTTCAAGAAGAAGGAAGTAAGAAAAATTAAGGAAGATGTCCCTTTAAAAAAATTAGTGGAAAGTCCTTTGTTTAAAAGAACCCCATTGTCATTAAAAAAATCACTTTTGGAGGTGAATTCAACCGGAATTATAGCAGAGTTTAAAAGACAGTCACCCTCTAAAGGCGTTATTAATGATAAAGCAACTATAGAAGAGGTTACTAATGGGTATTTAGATGCCAATGTAGCCGCTCAATCAATTCTAACAGATACTTCATTTTTTGGGGGTACTATGGTAGATCTAATGAAAGCAAGAACCATTAACACAGTAAAACCAATTTTGCGAAAAGATTTTATTGTAGATGGATTTCAAATTGTTGAAGCTAAAGCTATTGGTGCTGACGTTATTTTATTGATAGCTGCGTGTTTAACAAAGGAGGAGCTGAAGAACTATGGAAAATTAGCTGAAGATTTAGGAATGGAAGTATTGTATGAAGTACATTCTCAGGAAGATCTTGATAAAATAGATCTCCACAAAAAAATCATTGGGATTAACAATAGAAATTTAAAAACATTTGATGTAGATCTTGAAAATTCTGTTAATCTTGCTGGTCAAATTCCCGAAGATTGTCTCAAAATTTCTGAAAGTGGTTTAAGTGATCCAAGAATTATAACAGGTCTTAAAGAATATGGATTTAATGGTTTTTTAATAGGAGAAAGTTTTATGAAAACAGTTAATCCAGGAGTGGCATGCGAAATGTTTATCAGTCAAATTAGATAGGAAATGAAACTTAAAGTTTGTGGAATGAAATATATTGAAAATATCAAATCTATTGCAGATTTGAACCCTGATTACCTGGGATTTATTTTTTATGTTCATTCTAAAAGAAACTTTACGGGATTACTTCCTGAGTTGCCAAAACATATTAAGAAAACTGGAGTTTTTGTAAATGAAGATTTAGCCATTGTTACATCATTGCAAAAAAAATATCAGCTTCAAGCAATTCAGCTGCATGGAGATGAATCTGTGGAATACTTAAAAAAGCTTAAGACTCAGATCTCTAATAAAGTTGAAATTATTAAAGTTATTGGGGTTAAAGACACGGTAAACTTTGAAGCGTTAAGACCTTTCGTTAAAGAAGTAGATTATTTTCTTTTTGATACTAAAGGGAAAAATAGAGGAGGTAATGGCATTCAATTTGATTGGTCTATTTTACATGCATATCCCTTTTCAACCCCCTTTTTTTTAAGTGGAGGTATTGGGCCAAATGATGTACGAGCCATACAAAAAGTTAAACACAATGGATTACCAATTTATGCGGTTGATATCAATAGTAAATTTGAGGATAATACTGGGTTAAAAAATAGAGAGAAAGTGATAAATTTTAAGAATCAATTATAATATGAAATCAAAATTTCATCCAGACAAGAATGGTTATTTTGGGCAATTTGGTGGCGCCTTTGTTCCAGAATTATTGTATCCTAATGTAAAAGAATTAGAAGATCATTATATTCAAATTATTGAATCTGAAGATTTTAAACAGGAATATGCGAGCTTGTTAAAAGATTATGTTGGTCGCCCCAGTCCACTGTATCTTGCCAAACGTTTATCTGAAAAATATGGTGCACATATTTATTTAAAAAGAGAAGATTTAAATCATACGGGAGCCCACAAAATAAACAACACTATAGGTCAAGTTTTGATCGCAAAAAAACTTGGTAAGACAAAAATTATTGCAGAAACAGGTGCTGGACAGCACGGTGTAGCAACCGCTACAGTTTGTGCCTTAATGGGCTTAGATTGTGTTGTTTTTATGGGAGAGAAAGATATCGTAAGACAAGCTCCAAATGTAGCCCGTATGAAAATGTTAGGTGCAAAAATAGTCCCTGCTACCAGTGGAAGTAAAACACTTAAGGACGCTACGAATGAGGCGATTCGGTATTGGATTCAACATCCAGAAACTTTTTACATGATTGGTTCGGTTGTAGGTCCTCATCCCCATCCAGATATGGTAGCTCGTTTACAAGCTGTTATTTCTGAAGAAATTCAATGGCAATTAAAGGAGAAAACGGGTAAAACTTCACCAGACACTATTATTGCTTGTGTGGGTGGAGGTAGTAATGCTGCTGGAGCATTTTATCATTTTATGGAAGACGAAAATGTAGAATTAATAGCCGTTGAAGCTGCTGGACTAGGAGTAAATTCTGGTGAAAGTGCTGCAACCTCTCAATTAGGCGAGGTGGGAATCATACATGGAAGTAAAACAATACTGATGCAAGATGAATTTGGTCAAATACAAGAACCCTATTCGATTTCTGCAGGCTTGGATTATCCTGGAGTGGGTCCCTTACATGCATTTTTATATGAAAGCAAAAGAGCCAAATTCATGAATGCAACAGATCAAGAAGCACTTTCTGCTGCCTATGAATTAACAAAGATTGAAGGAATTATACCCGCTTTAGAAACTGCACATGCTTTAGCGGTTTTACCAAAACTTACCATTAGAAAAGGACAAGTCATTGTTATCAATCTATCAGGAAGAGGAGATAAAGATTTAGAAACATTTATTAAACACTTAGAATAATGAATATAGAACACATTCAAAAAGAAATTACAAGCTTACGTCAAGAATTAAAAACACATAGACTCTATGAGCAATTGGATACTATAGAGGATATTAAGATTTTTACACAAGACCATGTTTTTGCAGTTTGGGATTTTATGTCCTTGTTAAAAGCGCTTCAAATTGAACTTACCTGTGTATCTATTCCATGGGTTCCAAGAAAAAAGGGAAAACTTACTCAATTTATTAATGAAATTGCCTTAGCTGAAGAAAGTGATGTAGATCTTTCAGGCGAAAGTAAAAGTCATTTTGAAATGTATTTAGACGCCATGAAGCATATGGGTTCAGACACTCGAAAAATTGAGATTTTTATGAGTAAAATAACTCAGAATATTTCGGTGAATGAAGCCTTAGATGATGCAGAGGTGCCAGATGCAGTTAAAAATTTTGTGAACTTTACCTTTAAAACTATTTACAGTAATGACGCTCATAAAATTGCAGCTGCTTTTACCTTTGGTAGAGAAGATTTAATACCAGATATGTTTATAGAAATCATTCAACAAACCCATGACCAAGAGTCATTTAAAGATTTTTTATACTATCTAAATAGACATGTAGAATTAGATGGAGATTCTCATGGACCTCTCTCTTTGGAAATGATAGTTGAATTGTGTGGAGACAATCAACAAAAATGGAGTGAAGTTTTAGAGACCGCAAAAGCGTCTTTGGAAGTAAGGATTTCTTTGTGGAATTATATCGCTGATTCAATCTCTAACCATAAATTAGAAAAATAAGTACTGTGAACTCAATCTATAATTTATTACAGAAAAAGTCAAAAAATAATTTATCAATTTACTTTACTGCGGGTTATCCTAGTTTACATGATACTGTTAAGGTTATACAAGAATTAAGTAAATCACAGGTTGATTTTATCGAGGTGGGTCTTCCATATTCAGATCCTTTAGCAGATGGGCCAACCATACAGGAGAGCAGTCAGAAAGCATTGCAAAACGGAATTAATTTGGATATTGTTTTTGAGCAATTAGTTCAGCTTAAATCAACCAATAAAACCCCATTAGTTTTGATGGGATATTTGAACCAATTACTAAAATATGGTGAAGAAAAATTTTGTCAAAAAGTAATTGATTGTGGAATTGATACCCTTATTTTACCCGACTTACCTATGGTGGAATACGAAAATCATTATAAATCACTTTTTGACTCTTACGGAATAAACAATGTGTTTTTAATTACACCTCAAACGACAACAGAAAGAATTCTTAAGATTGACTCCTATACTAAAAGCTTTATTTATATGGTAGCTTCGAGTTCCATTACAGGAGCAAAAGGAGAGATTTCTCAGGAACAAATAGACTATTTTAATAGAGTAAAATCTTTGAAATTAAAAAGTAAGCTAATTATTGGATTTGGAATTTCTGATCACCAAACTTTTTCCAAAGCATGTCAATATAGCCATGGGGCTATAATAGGGTCTGCTTTTATCAACTATTTGGGAGAAAATGGCACAGAAAAGATTGGGGATTTTGTAAAATCTATAAAATCTGAGTAACAGATTAAGAATTAATTTTATTAGTTTACTTGTAGAAGACGAACATCAAAAATTAAAACAGAGCCTCCAGGAATAGATCCACTTCCAGATGCTCCATACCCCAGTTGATAGGGTATCAATAGAATACCATTTCCTCCTTCTTTGAAATACGTGATTCCTTCTGTCCACCCCTGAATTACCTGATTTAATCCAAAGGAAATTCCATTTGAATCGCTTTCATCAAAAACTACTCCATCTAAAAAATATCCTTTGTAAGCTACTCTAACATTTGAGGTGCTAGTTGGTCTTGCACCTGTCCCTTCATTATGTATAACATAGTATAATCCAGAATTACTTCTTGTAGCATTTAAATTATTATCTTCTATGTACTGAAGGATATCAGCCTCTGTTTCTGGCTCGAAATTAGAGTCTGTTTTAGTTGAACAGGAGATAAAAAAGACCACTGATGCTATTAAGTAAAGATAGGATTTCATACTAAAAATAGGTTTAACTGTTTGTGCGAATATAGGGTGATTATTTTTAATACACCTTTTCTCCATTTATATATGTAGCTGTAGCTTTAGTATTAGGAATTCTTTCATCCTCAATGGTCATAAGATCTTGATTTAAAATAACAAAATCTGCTAATTTTCCAACTTCAATACTTCCTTTTTCATTTTCTTCAAAATTTGAAAAGGCAGCCCAAATGGTCATTCCTCTGAGTGTCTCCTCTTTAGACAATACATTCTCTATTTGAAAACCATCCTCCGGAAAACCTTTGGTATCTTTTCTTACAGTTGCCGCATAAAATGTTAAAAAAGGATTTACCTGTTCTACAGGAAAATCAGTCCCCAGAGCAACTTTTCCATAGGCGTTTAAAAGATCCTTATAAGCATAAGCACCTTTCATTCGATCTTTTCCAATTCTACTTTCAGCCCAGTACATATCTGAAGTGGCATGAGTTGGTTGAATAGAGGGAAGTACATTTTCAAAAAATGTGAAATCATCTTCTGAGATGATTTGAGCATGTTCAATTCTCCAACGTCTATTTTTTTCACCTTTTAAAAATGTTTCATAAGTTTTTAGAATCCATGTATTCGCAGAATCTCCAATTGCATGAGTATTCATTTGATATTCAGAGGCTGCTATTTGTTTTGCCATTTCTCGGTACCGTTCAGGGCTATAAATTAGTGCTCCAAAATGGTTGTGTCGATCACTATAAGATTTTCTCATGGCTGCTCCTCGAGATCCAAGTGCTCCATCTCCATAAATTTTAAAAGAACGTACATGTAAACGATCTGTCTTTATAATTCCTTTATTTATGTAATAATCAAGATTTTTTTGAGTCGCCGAGACCATTGCATACATTCTGATTTTCAACTCATTTTTTTGTTGTAAACTATCAATAAGTTCAATAGTAGATTGATTGAGACCAGCATCATCAACAGTAGTAAGACCATAAGAAAAAGCAATTTCTTGAGCATCAATCAATCCTTTAATAGCAGTTTTTCTATCTGGAGTTGGTACATGGATTAAATCCATCGCCGCATCAATAAATACCCCAGTCATTTTTCCGTCTTTTACAATAATTTCTCCACCTGAAACAGGGGTGTCTTTTGTAAATTTTGTAAGGTCAATTGCTGCTTGATTTGCAAGGAGTGCATGGCCGTCAATTCTTCTGATAGCAACAGGAGTTTTGGGAAATAATTTATCTAATTTTTCTTTAGTTGGAAATTCCTTTACTTCCCAATCATTTTGATCCCAGCCACGCCCTGTTATAAAAGGAACATTTTTTTCTTTTTGAAAAGCGACCAATCTCTCCAAAATCTCATCATAGCTTTTTGTGCCTTCTAAAGCCACCTTTTGTTGCTGTAATCCCATTCTGTAGAAATGACAATGCGCATCTATAAGCCCTGGAACTATAGTTTTTCCTTGAACATCTAAAGTAGTTTTTGAGTTGTATTTGATCGTAATCTCCGAGTTAGTACCTACACCAACAAATTTTCCATCTTTAATAGCAAAAGCTTCAGCTTTACTAAAAGCATCATCAACGGTATATGCGTTTGCATTGATAACAATTAAATCTGCATCTTGTTGTTGACAAGAAGTTAATACCAAAAAGAATGTAAAAAAATAAATAATTTTTTTCATGGTTTACGTATTAGTTTATGGGTAATGAATCGAAATAGATAAGGTAAGCACCATACATTAAAATAAATTGAACGGGTATTCTTATATAGGCGAATAGTTTTGACCCTATGGCGGGTTTTACTTTTGTTGCATCCCATATGTGGATGGGTAAGAATAAACCTAACAAAATAAAGATTCCTAACGCAGCAAGTTTGGATGTAGAAGGGAAAAATAGTCCAATACCCAAAACAAACTCTATGGCACCAACACTATAATTTACTGTTAATTTGGGGAGCCCCTTAGGAATAAAATGATTAAAGAATTTGGGTTTAATAAAATGCATTATCCCTGCATACATAAAAAAACAAGCAAAAATAATTTTAAGTACTGGCATAGCGCATTTATTAAATCAAGGTTTTATTGGAGAACTTGTGTATAAGTATTTATCCATTAAATAGATCAAACTGGTCATGGAAGCACTTCCTAATTCTAACTCACGCTTATTTACTTTGTCAAAAGTATCTGTACTTGTATGATGGTAATCAAAGTATCTTTGACTGTCTGGTCTATATCCTGCAAGGGTAACCGATTCTCCTTTTAAGGGAGAGATATCTGCACCGCTTCCACCTTTATCTAAATCGTGTAATCCATAAGGTGCTAAAAGCTTTTTCCAACTTTGAACTAGCGCTGTGTTCGATTCATTTGCATCAATCGAAAATCCTCTTGGCGTATGTCCTCCTGCATCAGATTCTATTCCACCAATGTGGGTTTCGTTATTTAGTTTTGAAATTTCTGCATATTTTTTAGCACCTCGGGTTCCATTTTCCTCATTCATAAAAAATACAACTCGAAGTGTATTTTTTAAATTAACATTGTTCTTCTTTAACAAATGAGCAACTTCTAATGATTGAACAATACCTGTACCATCATCATGAGCACCTTCTCCCAAATCCCAAGAATCAAGATGCCCGCCAACTACCATAATATTCTCTGGGTTTTCAGATCCTTTAATCTCTCCAATAACGTTAAAGGAGGGTGCATCAGGTAAGGTTTTACAATGTTGTTTAAAATAGAATTTTAAGGATGGATTATTTTTTAAATCAGTGCTAAGAATACTTGCAGCTCTAGAACTAATTGCCGCAGTAGGAATATATTGTTCTGATGGTAAATTTCCATAAGACATTGTTCCTGTGTGAGGATAATCATCTAAACCATTCGTCATTGATCTAACAATAACTCCTTTTGCACCATATTTTCCACAGACTGCTGCCCCCTGAACTCTCTGATCTACACAACCCCCATAGGCCTTAAATGTGTTGATAAGTGTGTTGTCAAATGGTCGATTAAAAAAAACAATTTTACCTTCCATTTTATTTCCTAATTCCTCAGCCTCCTCTAGGCTTTTTACTTCAATGACCTCAGCCGTAACTCCATTTTTTGGTGTAGCGATAGAGAACCCTAAAGCGCAAATAGGAACATCTTTTTTTTGTCCGTTTATTGTGTAATTTGCAACTTCTTTTTCACCTCTTACCCAATGAGGAACCATTACAGGTTGTAACCATACAGAATCTAAACCGACTTCTTTCATTAAAGCTTCTCCCCATTCTACGGCCATTTGAGCTTCAGGAGATCCTGATAGTCTACCTCCAATATTTGAGGTTAAATCTCGCAACCACTCATAGGATTTTCCTTCAGTTAATGCTGTATCGAAAAAATGCTTGATTGTAGCTGCATCTATTTTCTCTTCTTTTGAGAGTTCTACTGAAGATTTTGTATTTGGTTCTTTTGTGTTACAAGAAAACAGAATGCTTGTAACAGCTAAAAATATAATTTTTTTCATCATATAATTAAATTTGTGAGGAGTATAAATTTAAGAAAAGTTATGCATATATTTTTACTTTATTTTTTGGAGAGATTGTCCCTTTTAAAAATCAAATTTATAGGTAACTCCTGCTAAGGCCTGAAAACCAAGTACGTTATAATTGGCATAACGCTCGTAAGCTGTTCCTAAAAGATTATTTAGGGTAATAAATGCACTTAGGGAGTCATTAAAATGATACCCTCCGTTAACATTAATATCTGCAAACCCTTGTAAAGATTGAATATTTGAAATTGATGATGGAAACGTATCATTGTAATTTACATCTAGTCGTTCCCCAACAAAAAACATATTGGCATTGGCATACCAGTTGTTATTTTGATATTTTCCAAAAATAGCTCCTTCTATTTTGGGTAAATTCCAAGCCCGCTGCTGAAAATTTGTTGTGTATGAATTCATTTGTAAGTTTCCTCCAAGTTGTAGTTTTTTGGAGGCAGCAACTTCTAGCTCTGCAAGAATTGAAAATGTACTGATATCATCATAAAAAACACTGAATGAATTTCCATATTCGTAGCCTAATAACGATGTTGAATTAGAAAATTCACCATTTGATTTTGAATTATTTCTTATAAACAATGCGTGGTCTTCATCTTTTTTATAGTTCGCTTTTAAATTAAAACTTATACTAGAAGATAAGGTCCCATTAATACCTCCAAATAGATTGTATTGCTCATTGGTTTGAGTTAAGAAAAGAGTTGGAGAAACAAACGGGTTTAGGTCACTTAAACTTTGATAAGAATTCATATGAAGATCACCACTAGCGCCAGAATAGATATTTAATAAACCAGAATTTAACGGATAACTTATTTCAATATCAGGATATGCAAGAATATCTGTAAGACTATTTTCTAGATCTGAGGAAAGATAAATTTTTGTACCAAGTTTAATATTTAGTTTTTCCCAATCGAGTCTTAATATGGGGTGAATTCCTAGATTTAAAAAAGCATAGTTTCGATTTGAATCGTTTGTATAGTTTTGTTGAAATTCACCTTGTAAGAAATCAATACGTGTTTGAAGCTCAAGATCTTTTAAATTTCTATTAATTCTTGTTAAAGGAATTTTCAAATTTGTTGAAAGTGATAATCCAATTTCCTCACTATCGAAAGCGTCTTCGAAGAGATTAACAGATGTTTTTATGGTATTGAAATAAGAATCTTCAAATTTGATTTCACCATTTAATTCATAGTATCCATAAGTTTGTTGTTCAGCAATAGCATCTATAGAGGAGGTGTCAAAATTAATGTTGGGTAGCCCGTACCAATTGTATTTTTGTTGATGAACATTTCCTCCAATTTTCCAATTAAAACTTCGTTCTTCTTTCATATAATAACCTCCAATATTCAGGTCTGAATATCCGCTGTGTAGCGGGGTGTTTTTAATTCCATCTTCTGAGGATATATAGTTTAAATAAATTCCATAATCGTTTTCAAACTTTAAGTTTTGATTTAAAAAAAACTCAAGAAAAGGTGTAGAAAAATTACCAAAACCAAGTGCTAAATAATTATCAAATTGTCTTTCTTTTTTTCCAACATCAATTCCCTTAACAACGCCACTTTTTGGCACAAATGTGGAGGCAACAGGGGCAGAAAAAATGGAATAGTTAAGTGTTTTCTTTTTTGTATTTCTACTGATTACAATACTTGGATTTTTTTTCACTTTAAAAGCATCCGAAATTGTAGGAGTATAAGAGGTGACCACATTAACAACTTCAACGATAGAATCTTTCTTTTTTATTGGTTTTTTTGATTTTTTTTGACCAAATGTAGTAAGAGTACTTATCAATAAAATCAACACTAAACTATACTTTTTCATCAGCCTTAATTTTTTGGAGTTTTTATAGAATTATTTGTTTTAGACTCTTTAAGCTTTATTTTTTTTAATTCATTTTTAGCTTCATTAATTACATCCTCAAATTGAGGGAAATTTTTAATAATATTTTCTAAAATATAGGTTGCTTGATACGGATCTGAATCTTCCAGGGCGTAATAGTTTTTTGCCATAATAACAAAACTTTTCGCACCCCAATACTTGTAGGTAGAAAAATCTGATGTAATCCTTTGAATGGTTTTGTTAGAGACTTCATATTGTTTATTCTTATTTGAAAAATATGCACTGAAGTATAGAGCTTCTGCCTTTAGTTCTCCGTTTGCATTTCTTTCTACCTCAGTGTAAAACTCTTCTGCTTTTGGATAATCTTCAGATTGGAACGCCGATCTAGCAATTATAATTTTTGCATCATATTCAATACCTGCCCCAATCTTATCTTGAAGTAAAATCTTTTCTGCGTAATCAACAGCCTTGGTATACTCCTCAAACTGATAATAGCCTTTCATTAAATTACTTTGAGCATATAGAATATTTAAGGGTAAGTTAGCTTCTTCCTCCAATCGCTCTAGTAAAGGAATTGCCGTGGCCCATTCTTCATCCTCTAATAAAATTTGAGATAATTTATTTAAGGCTTGTTCACTAAATTCACTTTGGGGTTGGTTTACAACATATTGATAATTTGGTATGGCTTCTTTTTCTGAACCTATTTTAACAAGTAATTCTGCCAAATAAAAATTAGCTTGTAAGGCATGTAATCCCTCTGGGAATGCAACAATGTATTTTTTAAACCCTTCGATAGCTTTTGGAACATTATTCTCTAAAAACTTATTTTCACCGGCCTCATAAGTTGTATTGTCTAGCTCTGCATCAGTAATATTTATAAAACTAATTCCTTTAACCCAATTTGCATATTCATCTACAGTTCCCAGATCTACATATACATTTTTTGCATTGCGAACAGCTTCTCTAGCCTCAGAAGAATTTGGGTATTTGACAACTATTTCTTTATAGTTTTTTAAGGCTTTTTTATTCTCATTATCATTGTAAAACAATAAACCATCTCTTAACAAAGTTCTTGGGATGTACGAGCTTTTAGGGAAATTTTTAATTAATTTATTATAGGCTAAATGTGCATTTTTATTATCCTTTATAATGGAGTAGGTGTTACCCAGCTGAAATAGAGCATCATCTTTAAAATTTGATAATTCATACTTGTTAAGTAAATTTTCTAGGGTACTTATTTTAGCTGTATTTTTTTCTAGAAACCCGTAACTCATTGCAATTTGATATTGTGCATAATCAGCACTAGCACCCTCTGAATCTACTATTTTTTTATAGGCAGTTATAGATTTTAGGTATTCTTTGGTAGCAAAAAAACTATCACCCATTCGTATGGTAGCATCATCATTTAAAACCTCATCATTAGGGTTTGTATTGATAAAATTTTTAAATGCACCAGCTGCAGCTTCATAAGCTTTAAGTTTAAAATAACTGTAACCAATGTTATAATCAATTAATGTAAATTCCTCAATTTCTTTGACGGCTGTTTTCTTGAAGTTTATAAATTCATCTAAACTCACTTGATAGTTTCCAAGCCTATAGTTAGTTTCTGCACTCCAGTATGTGGAAGTTAATTTGATGCTTGGTTCAGTAGATTTTTTTCCTTCCTGAAAATAGGGAAGCGCCTCTTTAAATTTAGTTAAGTTAAATAATTGAATTGCTCTGTAGTAGGCAACTTCATAGCTTAAAATTTGATTTTGTTTACTTTTCTTTTTTTTCAAATAATCAAGTGCACCTTGATAATCTTGTTGATACAAATAGGAGGTTACAACTAAGGTGTTAATTTCATCATAACTAGGAGATTTTGGATAGGCAGTTAAAAAGTCTTGCAGTACTTCGGCAACACTTTTAAACGGATTTCCTTCCTCGTAACTGAGTTTTGCATAATTTAAAGTAGCGTCTTCTTTAACTTTAAGGTCGAAATCCATTTCACTAGCACTTTTAAATGCATTTAGAGCCTCAGATTTTTTTTCAAGATAGATGTAGCACTCTCCGAGATTATAATAGGCTTTTTGTGAAACATTATTTCTCTGGTCTATGATTTTATTAAAATTATTCACAGCATTTTTAAAGTCTTTCTGTTTAAAATAGGCATAGCCGAGTTGGTAATAATCAGTATTGTTCCATTTTCCTTTTTTACCTTTATATACTTTTAAGTAATCAATTGCATCTTCATACTGTTCTAAATTAAAATAACTTTCTCCAATAATTTTTGAAATTTCAGAGACTTCCTTGGGCTTTGAGGTTTTTAATAGCTTTAAACCAACGTCTATACTTTTTTGAAATCTTCCTGCTTTAAAACTTATGTCTAACAAGTAATAGGTAACTTCACTTTTGTATGCTTCGTCATCTGCAATTTCCTCTAATGTTTTTTCTGCAACTTCGTAGTCTTCTTGTTTGTAGGAGATGTAGCCAAAATAGTATCTAGAATCATTTCCATATTTAGGGTCATTGATTAAGGAAACAAATTTATTTTTTGCTAGGTCTAAATTTTTTGTGACAATAAAAGCATAACCCATCTTAAAATTTAATTCTTTTTTATTGTCTAAAGACAAAGACTCAGGCTTTACTTTTGAATACCATTTTAAAGCATATGGCGCTTTTTTATTTGCAAAGTAATAATTACCAACATTGAAGAAGGCCTTATTTTTTTTTATACTATTAGGATAGGTTTCTGCAAATGTGAGTACTTTTTTATCGGCATCCTTTTGATCAAGTCGAATCGCACATATGGCTTCGAAGTAATCTGCATTTTCTTTAATTCTAGTTTTAGTATTTGCCACTTTTGCTACTTTACCAAAATATTGCTGAGCACTTCTATAAGCCTTACTGTTAAATAGTTTTAAAGCGTGGTTATAATTTGCTTCAATATTGAAGTTTATTGCTGTTTGTTGACCAAAAACTTGAAAAGTATGACCTGAAAAAGACAGTAATAGAAGGGATAGATAAAAAAAGGTATTTCTCATTTATAGTAACTCTTAGTTATATCGATAACGCTTGATTTCTTTTTTTGTTGGTATAAAGTATTAAAAAATGATAAATTTTGCTCAAAAATAGTAATTGATTTTATGTAAAACACCAATTTGATCTTCATTTAAATTAAAAATTATGTAGGTTTGTGTAAAGATTTTATTTATGGATAAATCAATTCTACATCTAGAGAACACAGACATTTATCAAAGCGATAATTTGGTTTTGTCTAATGTAAATTTGAAAATCAATAAAGGAGAATTTTTTTATTTAATAGGAAAGACTGGAAGTGGCAAGAGCAGTTTAATGAAAACTTTATATGGAGATTTACAATTAAAAGTAGGTTCAGGTTCAATTGTAGGGTTTAATCTCAAATCACTCAAAGACAAAGAAATCCCCTTCCTCAGAAGGAAAATAGGAATTGTATTTCAAGATTTTAAGTTATTAAATGATAGAACAGTCTATGACAACCTTCTTTTTGTTTTAAAAGCAACTGGTTGGAAAGATCAATCAGCTATGAAATCTAAAATAGAAGAAGTTTTAGATCATGTAGGGATGAAAACAAAATATTATAAGAATCCTTATGAATTGTCTGGAGGAGAACAGCAAAGAGTTGCGATTGCAAGAGCACTTCTTAACGATCCAGAATTAATCTTAGCAGACGAACCCACAGGAAATTTAGATCCAAAAACATCAATTGAGGTTATGGATTTATTAAACAAAATTCATCAAAGTGGGAAAAGTATTTTAATGGCCACTCACGATTATGCATTAATTGTAAAGTTTAAACAAAAAACTATTAAATGTGAAGGTGGAAAATTATTTGAGGTATTAGCTCAGGCTAGCTCTTAAAAATAAGTTCAGAAATTTTTCTTGCGTTAGTATCCGGATCAAAATTTTTTAATAATTTCTTTCGCTTTTCTTCATGTGAAGCTTCAAAACTGCACTTAAATAATTTTGCTGTTTTTGTTAAAAATTCAGCCTTTGAATTTGCTATTTCACAAAGTGCTTCCAATCCTGTTTCACGAATCATCGCATCATTTGCAATAATAAATTTTCCTTGACGAAGCGTATTTAAAAGTTTTAATTTTATTCCTGTATTTTGAAATGTTGGAAGAGCGTTTACATGTGCATTTTCAAATAAACGAAAGAGATCAACTTGCTCCTTAATTGTGTCAAAACTTATGTTGTTATATTTTGATATTTCAGTTAAAACTTTGGCATTTTTATAACTACTTGCTATGACCAACTTATACTTTGAGTTTTTGTATACATCAATTAAAAATAATGCAGCTTTAACATTTTCAGATACTAGCAGATGTCCATGATATAAAATAAAATTACCCTCAGGGTTTAAAACAGTGTGTTTTGTAGCATCATAAAATGCAGGAATATAATAACATTTGTTTCCATATTGCTTAGTAAAATAATGCTGTTCAATTGGCGATATTGAAAAAACTCCATCTACTTTTTCTAAGATTCTTTCATAACGTTTTAGCTTTTTTGATTCTTTTCTAAAAAAAAATCGTTTAAAAAGATTAGATTCACTTTGCTCTAAACCTTTGTAAAAGCGATGTTCAACATTATGGGCTCTCAAGTATATTTTACGTTCTTTAAGACTATCTTTTAGAATGGGCAGGGTAGTGTGTAGGCCTTCAAATAAAATGGGATATGAATTTTTATTAAGATTAGAAATTAACAAATCATTTCCTCTACTTTTAACAATAAATGGAGATTTGGAAAAAAAACTTTTAATAAATGAGTTTCTAGGATAATAAAAAACCTCTTTACAATATTTAAGAAGTTCTTTTTGTTCACCTCTACCATATTCAAACACATGGAGGTATATTTCGATGCCTAGCTTATGTAATGCTTTTAATTTGTAAAATACATCAATAACACCCCCATAATTTGTTGGAAAAGGAACATCAAAAGAAACAATATGGAGTTTATTAATCAAGTGTATTAAAAATTGAAATTAGTTTTTTCTTTTCATGAGCCCAATTTAATTTTTCTTTAGCAAATCTCAACTCTTTTGCATAACTCTTTTTTGTCATAAGTTTAATGGTACTAGCTAGAACCTCGGGCGATCTTTTATAAAGAATTTCACCAAAGGCGTATTTTTCAATAAGCGCTCTCATTTCTGGCAAATCTGATGTTATTACAGGGACATTTGCATGCAAATAATCAAATATTTTATTGGGTAGGGCATACTTGTAGTTTAATCCTAAATCTTCCTCTAAACTCATGCCAATTGTAGCATTTAAAGTGAGTTTCTTTAGTTCTTCAGGTGTTTTTTTACCTAAAAATTTAACTTTATTGTTTACATTAAGATCTGTTACTCTTTCTTTCAAATCCTTTACAATATCACCATCTCCTATCACAATAAACATAAATTCATCAAGTAAAGGCATTGTATCAATCATGAGTTCGATACCTCTCCCAACGTTTAAAGCTCCTTGGTACAGTATTATTTTTTTTTCATGAGTATTTATCTCAAATTTTTTCTGATTAATTTTTTCAATTTTTGGGATATTTCTCACTAAAGTTGCGGAAACTCCATATAGATTAAAATAGTGATTTTTAATAGAACCACTTACTGTGATTACATTTTTTAATTTTGGAATTATGCTTTTTTCTAAGCCAAACCAAAAGTCTTTAACTTTAGGTTTGTGTAGTAATTCTGGAATTTCAGAAAACAATTCATGACTGTCAAAAACTAGTATTTTTTGTTGAAGTATACTCAATACATAATTAGGTAAAAGTGTATCCAGATCGTTTGAAAAAAGTATATTTTTTTTTGTGAATAGAAGAAATATGAATAAGCGAATATTAAATTCAGCATAAAATAAAAAGCCTCTGTTAAAAAGTAATCGAAATCGAACGGTTTTATAATTTCTATGAACAGGTATACTATTTTTTAGCTTTCTGCCTACCAGTAAAACATCATATCCGATTTCAGATAAAACTTCACAGGTCTTTCCAACGCGTTGATCAGTTGTTAAATCGTTTGTTACAGAAATTACTATTCTTTTCAACTCATACTATTTAATAGGGCAAGATATAAAAAACTGGGTAGCTTCTTTTAATTCCTGTTTTTTTCAGTGTAAAAAAGTCAATCAAAGACTTCATCAAAACTATTCATCAAAATATTCTAAAAAATATTTTTTTGTAAAAAATGTAGTGTTTACCGTTTTTGCTAATTTCAGATAATTAGTAAGGTATTTTTCATCATTATACCATTTAAATTTATATATATTATGGTATAGTTTGGCTACTACCTCATAGGATCTAAATCTTTCAATTACTAAATTTTCATCCATTGAAGCAATTTTTTCATAATCATTAATTTTAGTGTAATAGATGAGTTTCATAAATAAAAAATTACTGTAGTGTTCGTACTTGTAAAAGAAGGTGTAATCTGTCTCAGGTTTTATTTTTTCAATAATCCATTTCATTACTTTAAAATTTTTAGTTAAAATGGTTGTAAAATTTATTTCAAATAAATATTCAATAGGAATAAACCCATTAACTAAATTTTTCTGGTAATAATTTTTTAGTTTAACAATAATATCTGAATCATTCATTAACAGGTATTGAGCAAAGATTCTACTTTTTAGTATGGGGTGAAAATCTTTTTCTTCTTTTAAAATGTAAAATGAGGTATCGTTTTTTTTATTTAAAAATAGAGATAAGTTTAAAATGCCTTCACAGAAAACAAGTATATTCTTTCTAGAGGAATGATTGTAAATGGTTTGAATAATAGCGCAATAATAGGTGTTTAATTTTCCATAATCTACAAAAATCGTAATTACTAAATCTTGAAAATTTTCATTTAAAATAAGTTTGTTAAACGCGATGTTTTTTATATCAATAACCCTTATTAAATATCCAATAGACATGCCAATAAGTACTGTATCATCATAGTTAAAATTATTAGCATTCATTTTTTTTAGTTCAAAAATTCTTCGAATAAGGTCGAAGTTTTCAATAAGCATTAACTCACGTATTATTTGGATAAGCTTTAAATTAAAACGTCTTTTTTGACTCAAGTTGGCGTCTACATACTTTAATAATTTATCATCCTCATTATTGTGAATAATCTTTGAGATTTCAAACTCTTGTTGCCATTTAGTTTTTAATTTAAAGTTAATGATGAAGTCTGAATAATTGTCAAAACCATTAAATTTTGAAAAGGTGTCTAGGGTGAAGTTACTGGCTTGTACATTTTTAACGATTCCAAAAAATCTTCTAATCGTATTATAGCTAATGTCAATATCATTTTCTTTAGCTATTATTTGACTTAACCTTTTGCTGTCTTTTAAGCTTCTAATCTTAAATCCAATTTTTGTTTCAGTAATTTCTTTTAGTTTTTCTTCCATACTTGTACTAAACTTGTACTAATATACATAAAACATTATTGTAATTTTGAATTATTAAAAAAAAATTCTACCCTCTAGAATATTTTTTATCATATTTCTAATAAAATGAATAATTAGTGAATCAAAGAGTGTAAATTTTTATTTTACACTCTTTTTTTCATTTCATTTTTACAGTTTCCATTTCACGTTGTAATTTTAAACTAGAATTATGAATTACCTAATTTAAATTTTACTATGGTTTACCTCATATTATCTGGTTTTTTTTATGCTTTTAATAACTTATTGTGGAAGCGTCTTCTTTCAAAGTTTGACTTATGGTTAATTGTTGGCCTAAGATGTTTACTAACCAGTTTTATAGGTCTCACATTAATTTTTTTATTTTACCCGAATGTAGTTTCAGTTTTCACTTATTCTGTTGGAGTAAAAATTATTTTAGCTTCTGTTTTTGGAGCATTGGGTTTAATTAGTATGATTTTAGCATTAAAAGATGGTACTTTAACCCAGCTGGGTATTTTTAACCTATTGATTGTATTTTTCGTTTCTTCATATTTATTTTTTTTTGAAAACATTTTTCTCAAGAACTATACATTAGCTTCTAGCTTTATCATTTTAGGTTTTACATGTTATATTTTTCAACTAAAAAAAAATGAAGGAGTAAACAAAAAAATTTCATCTCGTAATTTTAAATATTTTACAATGATGTCTTTTTTCTTTGCAGCCTCAATTTTACTTCATTGGTATAATTTTAAGCAAGAAGTTCCTCCAATTTTATCAGTTACAGTTCAAGAAATAGTTGTGTTTTTTATTGTAATCTCAATGTTTAAGTTCCAAACTTCTTTGGCTTCTCAACAAATTTATCCTCAAATTAAAAATATATTTAAACCTGTAGCATTTATGGCTTTGGTCATTTTTTTTGCCATTTGGACCGGTTTTTTAGGTTTACATTATACCAATCCGTTTATTTCATCACTAATTAGTTTAATAACACCAATACTTACCATTATTTTTGGAGTGCTCTTTTATAAAGACCATTGGAATTATATCACTTTACTGTCCTCTATTTTCATTTTTATAGGTGTTTATCTTATAAATTTGGAGTATTAGTAGATGATTACAGTGTTGTACTATTAAATAAAAAATAAACTTCGATGGGTTTGAAATTACATTATTTTTTTGAAACTAATTTTAGTGTAAAAAACAGTAAGCTTAGTATTGATAATACACCCACAAAAAGCATAATTTTTTCTTGTGACAATTTCGATAAAAGCCATACAATAGAAATGGAAGAAGCTATGGGAATCATATAGCCTCCAGCTAATTTAAACCCCTCAGATGTATCGTTCCTATTATTGGCTTTTAATTTTATGGTAGCTAATGATATCCCTAGGTAAATTAGTAAGGTAGAGGTACTAGAAATAATGGCTAGTTCTTTAAAACCTCCACCAATTGAAAAGACAAAGCCTAGGCATGTATAGAGTAAAATGGCCACATACGGAGTTCTAAATTTTCGATGAATTTTAGCAAGTTTTTTCACAGGAATTACATGATCTTTAGCGGCTGCAAAAATAACTCTTGGCATGCTCAATATTTTTCCACTTAAACTTCCAATCATTGATAAAGCAGCTCCAAAAGTTACAACTGTAAACCCTACAGGGCCAAATAATGTTTTTGCAATTTCGGCTAAAGGGTTTTTGTCAAAATTAGGAAGAGTATTTCCTAAAATACCTTGAGATATAAGTTGAATTAAAATATAAATAATGAGTATTGTAACAATGCTTAACAGGATGGCTTTTGGAATTATTTTTTTTGGATGTTTTACTTCACCACTTAAAGACAATCCTTTTTCTGCACCAACAAAAGCAAAAAATAAAATTAAAGACATTTCACCAATTTTGGCAGCATCAGGTGTACTCTCCCAATAGAGATTTGACATTTCAACTTCCGAAAACCCAAAAAGAATAATAAAAACTATAGGAGCTAATTTAAATAAGGTAATAATTTTCACAAACCCTACTCCTTTTTTTAGACCCATAATATTGATGTAACCAAAACCAAAGAAAAGTAAAATCAAAAAGAATAATTGAACCCAATAATTTTTAAAAACAGGTAGGAATGTACTTAAAATATCAACTGCAGCGTTCGCCACTGCTGCATCGCCGGTAAAAGAAGCCATAACAATAAGAACAGATGTAATGAATCCTGGAAATTTACCAAACGAAGCTTCAATATATTTATAACTCCCGCCACTACTAGTAAAAACACTCCCTAATTCAGCAAAACACCCCATGACTAACAACATCACAAAACCACAGAAGAGATAAGCAATAATACTAGCAGCACCCAAACTAGCTGCAACTATGGCTGGTAAAACAAAAATACCCCCACCAATAATTATATTGATAATATTTGCACTAAGTCCTAAAACTCCAACCTCTCTTTTTAATTTCATGATTAATTTGTTTTTATAAACTTAGTCAAACACCTTCACAAAGTACACTATATTCTACAAATAATATCATGTTTTGCTAGTTTTTGGTGTCCTACTATATCTATTTTATTTCTCGTTATATTTGTGTTTGCTAATTATGAATAAATATTTTTTATGAGATATTTCTTACTAGTATTTCTGTTTTTTTACTGTGAAATACATGCTCAGAATATAAAAATAAACGAGGTGGTTTCCTCAAATTCTGAATATACAGATGAGGATGGGGATACTCCAGATTGGTTTGAACTTCACAACTCAGGTTCACAAAATGTTTCTATAGACGGATGGTTTATCTCAGATGATCCGGACGAATTTGATAAGTGGGCTTTCCCAAATATTACATTGGCCCCAGATGAATATCTTCTTGTTTGGGCCTCAGATAAAGACAGATCTTCACTAGCGTACCCTAGAACTTTAATTAATCAAGGAGATCTATTTAAATATTTAACCCCTAGTGCTGAGCCTAGTTCAAATTGGAACACACTAGCTTTTGATGACTCCTCTTGGGCAGAGTCTGCCTCTGGTTTTGGATATGGTGATGGAGACGATGCTACTGTTCTTCCTAACGCAACAAGATCAGTTTACCTCAGAAAGGTTTTTGAAATTACAGACATAAGTGAGGTTTCCTCGTTAATTTTAGATATAGATTACGATGATGGTTTTGTTGCCTACATCAACGGAATTGAAATTGCTCGAGCCAATATAAATGGAGTACCGCCTCCATATAATTCTGGTACCATACAAGACCACGAAGCTCAACTATACTCAGGAGGAACTCCAGAAAGATTTTTAATCACAGATTTTAGCTCAATTTTAAACACAGGTGAAAATATTTTAACAATTCAAGCTCATAATGTTTCCCCAGGCTCATCAGATCTTACGGTTATCCCTTTTTTAACTGCAGTTTTTAATACCCCAAATTCTTCAGGGGTTAGCCCGCCAGAAATCTTAAATTTAATAACAAATTTACATACCAATTTTAAAATATCGTCAGGAACTGAAAACCTAAGTCTTTCAGATCCATCAGGGAATTTAATTGATGAGTTAACAGCAGAAAATTTACCACCAAATACATCTGTAGGAATTTCAATAACTTCTGGAAATCTTGTAAGTTATTTAGAAACTACACCGGGGTATGTAAATTCAAGCACTGAATTTTTAGGTTCAGTTCAAAGTGAAGTTAATTTTTCAAAAGAGGGAGGAGCAGTTGATGGTTCTTTCAATCTTTTGTTATCTGGAAATAATTCGGGTGAAGTTATTCATTATGCTTTGGGTGGAGAAGAACCAACCGAATCTTCACCAATGTATACACAACCTATAGAAATTTCTGAAAACACAAGTGTACGAGCAAGAATTTTTCGAAATAACTATTTTCCTTCCCCAATATTTACAAAATCATATATATTCAATTCAAATCATGAAATAGATCTGATGTTGTTAAGCACAGCACCAGATAATTTTTTTGATGAAGATACTGGCATATACGTTTTTGGACCCGATGGCACGTACGATACAAATCAGCCTTATTTTGGAGCGAACTTTTGGGAAGATTGGGAACGACCAATCCATTTTTCTTTTCACGAAAATGGGACTGATCAATTTTCTGAGTTTAATGCAGGGGTAAAAATTTTTGGAGGATGGAGTAGAGGTCAAAACGGACAACGTTCTTTAGCTTTATTTGCAAGAGGCCAATACGGAGACTCAAAATTTGATCATTCTTTTTTTACTCAACCAGCGTATGATAATTTTGAAGCTCTTATCTTAAGAAATTCTGGTCAAGATTGGATGCGTTCTTCAATCAAAGATATTATGCTAACAAGTTTAATGCGAGGTTCAGGGTTAGATTTTCAAGAACATAATTCAGTGGCCACCTATCTAAATGGTGAGTACTGGGGAATGTATAATTTGAGAGAAAAAATTAATGAGCACATGCTGGCTTCTAAACACAATATAGATGCAGATGACATTACATTACTTTCCGATAATGCAGAAGAAATTGAGGGAACTAATCAAGAATACCTTCAACTGTTAGATTATATAAATACCACAGATTTAACTATAGATTCAAATTTTGAATATGTGAGTGAACGCATAGATCTTACAGAATATGCCCTCTATCAAGCGTCTAATATATTTTTCAATAATACAGATTGGCCAGGGAATAATATAAAATTTTGGACACACCCAGAAGGGAAATGGCGATGGATTATGTTTGATACTGATTTTGGTTTTGGACCTTTTTGGGACATTAATAATTACAATCAAAACACCCTTAGCTTTGCTCTAGATCCAAATGGTCCTGGTTGGCCAAATCCATCGTGGTCTACACTTTTATTCAGAAGGCTAACCACAAACATAGGATTTAGAAATAAATTTATTAATCGATATGCAGATGAACTTAATACTCGTTTTTTATCCAATAGGGTAAAGGCTCATATAGACCAAGTTTATGCCGCTATAGAACCCGAAGTAAATGCACATTATGAACGTTGGAAAGATGACCCATCCTTAACTAATATTGGTGTTTATATCACTAATATAAACGACTGGGTAGGGTATTATATTGATCAAATGAAAATATTTGCAGATAACAGACCCTCTATAGTTAAAGATCATATCCTATCTCAATACAATTTACCAAATTTTCACCCACTAACCATTACAAATAATACCATTTCGCAAGGCTTTGTAGAGGTAAATGAAAACTTAATCATTCAAGAATCCTCTTGGACAGGAGATTATTTTGAAACAGTACCTGTTCAATTAAAAGCTACAGCCGCCACTGGATTTGAATTTTCACACTGGAGTGGAGACCTATACAGTACAGAAGAAACCATCAGTATTAATATCGATGACTCATTCGAAGTCATTCCAAATTTCACAGCATCAGATATTACTAACACAATTGTCATTAATGAAATCAACTATAAATCAAGTGATGATTTCGATGCTGGTGATTGGGTAGAGTTATATAATCCAAACACAACTTCAATAGATCTATCAGGATGGCAACTAAAAGATGATGATGATTCACACGTATATTCGATACCTTCTGGTACTCAAATAGAAGCTGATGGATATATCGTTTTAGTTAAAAACGCCTCAGATTTTTCAGGAGTTTTTCCAAACATTACAAATTATATTGGAGAAATTGATTTTGGATTTGGGAATTCAGATGCAGTTAGACTCTATAATGCTTCTGGGGTTTTGCAAGATGAGGTTACTTATCAATCAGAATCACCATGGCCAAATTGTGCTGATGAAACTGGGTATACTTTAGAATTAATAACACCAGATTTAGATAATTCATTACCACAAAGTTGGAATTGCATAAACCTTCATGGAAGTCCAAATGCAGTAAACAGCAGTTCATTATCATTAGAGGAAGACCTATTAACAGCTATAAAAATCTATCCAAACCCAACTCAAAATACACTCTATATTTCGGGCGTTTCAAACCAATTTAAAATTAAAGTATTTACCTTAACAGGACAACAAATTTTAGAAAAACAAAATTTAACCTCCATAGATGTCAGTCAATTAAAACAAGGCATGTATTTTATTAAAATAATTGAAGGTGAGAAAAGACGTTTTCTTAAATTTTTTAAGTATTAACAGCATATGAAATTAGCACTAAGAAATTTTTTTACGCGTAGTATAGGTTATCTTCCCTACTTCTTCTTTTTTTACTTTATCTATCAAGTAGAAATTTTTAAGGAAATGCTACTCATAAATGGACTCCTTCAACTTCTTTTATTTTTGGTTGTGGCTTGTATTCCCGCATTTCTCACAAAAAAAATGTCTTATGTAGATATTGCATGGCCCTGGGGTTTGGTTCTTATAGGAATTTTAGCACTCCTTTTAGGTACGGGTTATAAACCCAGAATTTATCTAGTAGCAGGGATGTATTTATGCTCGGGGTTACGGATGGGAATAGGAGCGCTGATCTTGTTAAAAAAAGGACATTTAAATTCTGAACTCTCTAGATATAACTATCAACGGAGAAGATGGGATAAAGCTGGTTATAAAAACCTAAACATATCACTTCAATATGAAATCATGATTCAATGTTTTGCTAACATTACTTTTTTGGCAGTTCCAGCTATTTTAATGTCTGCTAATTCAAGTAGTAGTCTTTCAATTTTAGAGCTAATTGGGGTAAGTTTATGGGCAATTTGGTTTCTTCTAGAACACATTTCAGATCTACAAAAACAACGATTTTTAAAAAAAGCTTTTTTAGAAAAGAAAAAGAAGCAAGTTTGTAATGTTGGTTTTTGGAAATATACTCGTCATCCTAATTATTTTTCAGAATGGATGGTTTGGAATGCAATGATTATTGCTTCCATATCTTCATTTAGTTCTTTTTTCTCCGAAGATCAGCAGCTCGTTTGGATCATCATTCTTGCAGGCTTAATTTATATATCCTATGTGATGTATACAACATTAGTTTATTATACTGGAGCTATACCTTCAGAATTTTACACCTTACAAAAGCGACCAAATTATAAAGCTTATCAAGACCAAACGAATATGTTTTTTCCAGGACCTAAAAAACTAAATTAATCCATTCAACATAAGCAGTAATAATCTACTTATTTGATGATATCTTAAACTTATGAAAAAAATAGTATATATCCTCCTTTTTTTAAGCACTAGTTTTACTAGCTTCTCTCAAATTAACCCAGATCGTATCGAAATAATTAGAGACAATTATGGTGTGCCTCATATCTATGCACCTACAGATGCAGAGGTTGCCTATGGTTTTGCTTGGGCCCAGGCAGAAGACCATTTCAAACTTATTCAAGAAGCCTATTTGGCAGGTAACGGTTTGTTAGGGAAACGAATTGGATTAAAGGCAGCAGGTGCAGATTTTTTAACACAGCTTATACAATCTGAAGAAATTGTAAATGAACTCTACGGAACACTAGATAAGAAATTTATTACCCTTACAGAAGCTTTTGCTGCAGGTTTAAATGCCTACGCTAAAAAACATCCAAAAGAAATTTTAGAGAAAAAGCTTTTTCCTCTTACGGTTAAAAAATTACTTCGTTACACACAATTGCAACTGTTTATCTCTAATGGAGCAGATAAGTTAGTTAGTGGTATTATCAATAATAGTTTGTCTTGGCCCTACAAAATTGAGGAAGACTCTAAAGGTTCTAATCTAATTGCTATCAGTAGAAATAGAACCGGTTCAGATGAAACATTTTTGGCCATCAATACGCATCAACCTTTAGAAGGTCCAACCTCATGGTATGAAGCGCATTTGGTAAGTGAGGAAGGCACAAACATTATTGGAGCTGCATTTCCTGGAACCCCTTGTATACTTACTGGCGCAAATGAATATTTAGGTTGGACACATACCGTAAATTATCCAGATAAAGCAGATGTATACGCATTAGAGATGCATCCTAAAAAGAAAAATGTGTACATGGTAGATGGTAAGCCCTTCACATTAGAAAAATATAAAGCAAAACTTACACTAAAATTTCTTGGAATAAATATAGCAATCAAGAAAAAGTTTTACAAAAGCATCTTCGGGCCTACCTTAAAAAACAAAACAGGTTTTTATTCAGTTAGAACCCCCAGTACAACCAACATTACCGCGATAGAGCAATGGTGGAAAATGAATAAGGCTACCAATTTTTCAGAATTTTATGAAGCCTTAGAAATGAAAGCATTGCCGGGTTATAATATTGGCTATGCAGACCGAAACGATACTATTTTCTATATTTCAAATGGTAAAATTCCCATAAGAGCCAAAGGTTATGATTGGACAGATGTTGTTCCTGGAAACACCTCAGAGACCCTATGGAATACTTATTATGACATCAAAGACTTACCACAGGTTGTTAAGCCAAAGTCTGGTTTTGTCTACAATGCCAACCACAGTCCTTTTAAATCATCAAGCGCAGCAGACAATCCCAATCCTGATGATTATGCCAAAGAAATGAATTTTGAAACCTATGATAACAATCGATCGACGAGGCTTTTACACTTGCTCGAGGAAGAGGAACGAATAGATTACAAACGTTTCAAACGCATTAAATACGATCATCAATTACCAACACCACTTCAATACAACTATATGGATTTAAACCCATTATTTGATATGAAGCCCTCTGATTATCCTGAAGTAAGTACCTTATTATCAGACATTCAAAATTGGGATAGAATTACCAACCCTTCGTCTTATGGTGCAGGTGCATATGCTTCATTGTATTATCAATTGACCCCTTTTTACTATCAACTAGGAAAAGATCGAGTTTTTACCAAAGAAGCTTTGTATGAAGCTTTAAAAATTACAAAAGCACATTTAAAAACGTATTTTAATGCAGAACGAATTCAACTTGGTGAATTTCAACACTTGGTAAGAGGAAATAAAGAGCTCCCAATTTTTGGGCTTCCAGATGTGGTAACTGCCATGAAAGGAGTGCCTTATAAAGACGGAAAAATAAAAATAACCCATGGAGAATCTTACATCGGTTTAGTTAGATTTACACCTGCCAAAACCTATTATGAATCTGTAATTTCTTTTGGAAACAGTCGAAGACCAGAAAGTCCTCATTACACAGATCAGATGGAACTGTATTCAAATTTTGAGACTAAAACAATGTCCTTTGATCGCGCAGAGGTTATGAAAACAGCAAAAAAAGTATATGCCCCCAAATAACATTGATAACTAATTCTTAGTTGAAAATTTTGTAATCTACCTTTTTTGTATCAAGGCGTTTCATTTTTGATATAAAATGATCTGTTAAGATGTTTCGAAAAGTGTGATTTTCTTTCAAGCAGTCTTTTTGAGCAGCATCTAAAACGGTGAGGTAAGTAAAATAGTTTGTGTTGTTTTCAACTCCACCAGCTATTACTGTAAATAAATCATTGTATTTGTCGAGTAGCTTAACGTTTTGCCAAACAAATCTTTTCAATACTTTTTGAGATGTACCCTCTAGTTTTTTTGTCCATTTACCATGGTCTAGATACATAAGTTTCATTGCGTCTTTGGCAGATTTTATGTTGTAAAACCTTAGCTCATTTACAAGAATAGTATCTTTTTCTACTGAGATTGGTGTAGTTATAATGTTGAATGCAGAATAGGTTTTGTGTTTGGATTTCTCTTGAGTTGAGGAACAACTTAAAACAATAAATAAGAAAAGAAAAAAAACGCAATTTCTCATGCACAGGAATTAAACAACTTTTTTCTCAATGGCCAGAAAATGAGTTACTTTTTCTTTGTATAAAGGAATAATTTTCACTTCACATTTGTATGGAGTTTTGTCTTTTCTGTAATTGACAATAACCTCGGTAAATGGTTTTAGGTGTTCAAGTTTCGTTCTAATTCTTTTTTTAGTTGCTGTCTCAGTAGCTTCACCCTGTAAAAAATTTGGGGTTTTATTTAGGGCATATTTTTTTGAGTAGCCAGTCATTTTAGTAAAACCATTGTTTACCCAAAGTATTTTTTGGTCTATGTCTGTAATAATTAGCGCTTCAAAATCTTGATTTTTAAAGATATGATCAATTTTATTTTTCCATTTCGTTTTTTTAGCAAAAGATTTCACCTGTTCAATATCATTCAATGATTTTGAATTCTCAATAGTTGCATTATAATCTTCACTAAAAATATCCCAGCTTTTAAGCGGCATGACACTCTGATCTGCAGAAGGAGTTTCAGAGATAATCTTCTTATATTCACAATCTTGTAAAGAATCTAGATAGATATCTAGAGACATCATATTAGAAATGTTATATTTCATTTTTTTTTGTATTAAACTAAAAAATCGAATATATTTTAAGACTATGCGAAGATATTGAAATCTCAATACATTAGAAAGTAAATTTTAAGGTTTAACATACTTACAAAGTAGGATGCATCATCAAAAATTATTTATTTATCTTTAGAAATTATGAAAAAATATATTTTATCCCTAGACCAGGGAACTACCAGTTCACGAGCCATAGTTTTTGATAAACAAGGAAGTATTATCTCCCTAGCTCAGAAAGAATTTACCCAATACTTTCCAAAACCAGGATGGGTAGAACATGATCCAAATGAAATTTGGTCAACTCAAGTAGGTGTAGCGGCTGAGGCCATTTCTAAAGAAAGCTTAAGTGCTAACAACATCGCTGCAATTGGTATCACCAATCAACGAGAAACCCTAGTGGTTTGGGATAGAAAAACAGGGAAACCTGTCTACAATGCTATAGTTTGGCAAGACAAAAGAACCTCAGACTTTTGTGACGAACTCAAAGCCATGGGGAAAAGTGAGTTCATCAGAGAGAAAACAGGTTTAGTTATAGATGCCTATTTCTCAGCTACAAAAGTAACTTGGATATTAGATCACGTAGAAGGTGTACGAGAACGAGCAGAAGCAGGTGATTTAATTTTAGGAACCATAGATACCTGGTTAATCTGGAATTTTACAAAAGGAGAACAGCATGTAACTGATGTTACTAATGCCTCAAGAACCATGCTTTTTAATATTCACACCATGAATTGGGATGAAGAATTATTGGCGTTATTTAGAATTCCAAAAAGTATGTTGCCTCAAGTAAAACAATCAAGTGAGGTATACGCCCATACCAAGTCATCATTCTTTGAAGAAAAAATACCCATTTCAGGAATTGCTGGAGATCAGCAAGCCGCTCTTTTTGGTCAAATGTGTACCAAAAAAGGAATGGTGAAAAACACCTATGGAACAGGATGTTTTATGCTTATGAACATTGGTGAAAAACCCATTATTTCCAAAAATAATTTACTAACCACAGTTGCTTGGAAAATTAATGGTAAAACTCATTATGCATTAGAAGGAAGTATCTTTATTGCAGGGGCTGTTGTTCAGTGGTTGCGCGATGGCTTAAAAATTATTAGGACTTCTCAAGAGGTAGAAACGCTTGCCAGTTCTGTTTCAAGTTCTGAAGGTGTCTTTTTTGTGCCTGCTTTTGCAGGCTTGGGAGCTCCCCATTGGAATCAGCAAGCACAAGGCACCTTGTTTGGGTTAACTAGAGGAAGCACCGATGCTCATATTGCAAGGGCAGCTATAGAATCCATTGCTTTTCAAACTATGGATGTATTAAAAGCGATGGAGGCAGATGCTGGAATTGCGGTCAAAGAATTGCGAGTAGACGGAGGTGCCACGATAAATAATATGCTCATGCAATTTCAATCTGATGTGTTAAACACGAAAACCGTTCGTCCTAAAGTTGTTGAAACTACAGCCATGGGAGCCGCCTTTTTAGCAGGTTTGGCCGTTGGCTATTGGGAAAGCCCTGAAGAAATTCAAGACATTTGGCAAATAGACACCACGTTTAGCCCAAGCCACTCGAGAGCAACAATAGAGCAACAAATTAAAGGCTGGTACAAGGCTATAGAGGCTTTAGAATATTGGGCAAAAATTAATTAAAAAAATACAAAACCATGACACCATTTATTGCAGAAATTATTGGAACCGCCTTACTCATTATTTTAGGAGGTGGGGTAGTAGCCAATGTAGAATTAAACAAAACCATAGGGAACAACAGTGGTTGGATTGTAGTTACCACAGGATGGGCATTGGCTGTATATGTTGGTGTTGTTGTTACGGCACCCTTCAGTGGTGCACATCTAAATCCAGCAGTAACTGTAGGTTTAGCCCTCGCTGGAGAATTTGAATGGGCATTAGCACCCTCTTACATAGTGGCCCAAATGCTTGGAGCTATGTTAGGTGCCACTATAGTTTGGTTGGTATATAAAAATCATTTTGATGCCACAAAAGACGGAGACACAAAGAAGGCGGTTTTTTGTACCGCTCCAGCAATACGAAATCCATTTTTTAATTTATTTGGAGAAGTTGTGGGTACTTTTGTATTGGTGTTTACCATTCTAAATTTTACTGATGCAGCACTAGCCGATTCAAAAGAAATTGTTGGTTTAGGTTCATTAGGTGCCCTTCCAGTTGCTTTTTTAGTGTGGGCTATTGGTCTTTCTTTAGGAGGTACCACAGGCTATGCAATAAATCCGGCAAGAGATTTAGGTCCAAGACTTATGCATGCAATTTTACCCATAAAAGAAAAAGCATCTAATGACTGGGGGTATTCATGGATACCAGTATTGGGGCCAATTATTGGGGCATCACTAGCTGCAGTGCTCGCCGTGTTTTTAGGGTAAAAACAATAGTTTTTATCCTAGAATTCTCCCTACTTTTGCTTTTTTAAAACTCACAAACACTATGCAACACATTGCCTCATCTTTTACGCTGCCTAACGGTTCAATTTTAAAAAACAGAATAGCCAAATCTGCAATGAGTGAGAATTTTGGAACCAAGCATCATGCTCCAAGTAAAGGATTAATCCACGCCTATAAAGTTTGGGCCAAAGGAAACCCCGGACTACTAATTACGGGGAATGTTATGGTAGATACCAAAGCACTAGGAGAAGCAAGAAATGTAGTCGTAGAAGATTATAAGCATTTTGAAGAATTAAAGGCATGGGCAAAAGCTGTTGAAGGCACAGGAGTTCATATTTGGCCACAGATAAATCATCCGGGGCGTCAAGCCTTTGCAGCAATTAATAGAGTAGTAGTTGCACCTTCTGCCATTCCCCTAAAAATGGGTGGTGCATCAAAAATGTTTACCCTGCCCAAGGCGTTAACTGAAGAAGAAATTTGGGATATTATTAAACGTTTTGGTACTACAGCAAGAATATGTAAAGAAGCAGGTTTTACAGGTTGTCAAATTCATGGAGCTCATGGATATTTGGTCAGTCAGTTTCTATCTCCTAATAGTAATGTTAGAACAGATCAATGGGGAGGTACATTAGAAAATAGAGCACGCTTTGTATTAGAGATTTATAGAGAAATACGTCGTCAGGTGGGTGCAGATTACCCTGTAGGTATTAAAATTAATTCTGCAGATTTTCAACGAGGAGGTTTTACAGAGGAAGAATCTATGAAAGTTATTCAGTTGTTAGGAAATGAAGGAATGGATTTGATAGAAATCTCTGGAGGCACCTATGAAAGACCTGCCATGATCAAAGGAAATCGTAAAAAAAGTACCGAAGAGCGAGAAGTCTATTTTTTGGAGTACATAGAAAAAGCTAGAAAATTAACCAAAACCCCTTTGTTACTTACAGGAGGTTTTAGATCTGTATCCGTTATGGAGGGTGCTCTAGCAAGTGGTAAGTTGGATGTTGTTGGTTTAGCTAGGCCCTTTTGTTTGTATCCGGCACTAGCCAATCAAATTTTTGACGGTTCAGTTGAAAAATTTGAAGCCCCCATACCTAGAATTGGTATAAAATTTTTAGACAAGCTTGGTGGTGTAGAATTGCCATGGTATGAACTTCAAATCCAACGGATAGGTAAGGGCAAGCAACCCAAGAAAAGCCTTCCAGGAATATTAGCTTTCTGGTTCAGTTTAAAAAGCTTGTTTTTTAAATCTTTTTGGAAGAACTAAGCTAAACAAAATAAATTATTTAGAATATTTCTAAATAATTTTTTTTTCTGAAGATTCGTATGTAGTTTTGCACTCATGCAAAGCAAAAAAGTAAATTCAGAAACTTACCGATTAAAAAAAGTACTTGTTTTAGCACTTTTATTTATGATGATTGGTTCACTTTTAGAATTGTACTTACTAGATCATTACGAAGATTCTTGGCAATTAATTCCTATTTTATCTGTAGGTACTACTTTAGTGACTCTTCTTATTCTTTTTTTTAAAAAAACAACAAAGGTTGTCAATTTATTTAAAGCTGTACTTATTTTAACAGCTCTTAGTGGAGTTTACGGTGTTTATTTACACTTACAATCTAATTTTGAGTTTGAGCAAGACATGAAGCCAACGGCTAGTTTTTGGCAACTTATTACAGATAGTTTATCTGGCGCTTTACCAACCTTAGCACCCATGAGTTTGGTGGTTTTAGCATGTATTGGGTATTCCTATTTAATTTTAATACAACAACAACAACATGAAAAAAATCAGTAAATTATTTACAATTACACTAGCACTAAGTTTATTTCTAGTATCCTGTAAAGAAGCAGTAGAGAAAAAACAAAATATAACGAATACTGAAAAAACAAAAACATCAGAAAAACCTGAATCCGTTGTGGTTTTAAATGCCAATCTAGCAACAGAATCAGATTTAGTTGCTCTAGGATTCTCAACAGAGGTAGTAAATAAGCTTTTGGCTGCAAGGCCTTTTTTAAGTATGTCAGATTTTAGTGCAATTGTTGAAGGAGAAAATACAGAAGAACTTTTTAAAAAAATCTTTGTTCCCTTAAACTTAAATACTACTGAAGAGAAAGCTTTTAAAATGATTCCAGGGGTAGGAGATAAAATGGCACACGAATTTGAAGAGTACAGACCTTACACTAGCATTTTACAATTTAAAAGAGAGATAGGAAAATATGTAGACCAAAAAGAAGTAGCCCGTTATTTAGAGTATGTTTTTGTTCCAGTAGAATTAAACACATCAACAGAAGACGATATTAAAGCCTTACCTGGTATTGGTGATAAAATGACTCATGAGTTTTTAGAATATAGGCCCTATAAAAACTTAGCTCAGTTTAGGAAAGAAATCGGTAAGTACGTAGATGAGAAAGAACTTAATCGATTAGAACGGTTTGTATATTTAGAAGAAGAATAACTAAAAGAATTAGTTCGTAAAAAGGCTTCATATAACCATGAAGCCTTTTTTAATGAAATCATTTAAATAGTTAGAATTTGTACTTAAAATTTATTCATTTTCTTGTTTTTAAATTACATTTCATAAAAACAAAGTTTTTTTAAAAAAAAAAATTATATTTGCAAGAATAATTATAGTAATCCCCTTAATCTATGATGCTACTTTTCTATAACAAATCCCCATTAAATGGGATTTTCGCCCCTAAAAACAAGTATATTTCATTATATAATTACATCAATATCATCTTGAACTGTTATTGTTATTTAAAGAATATAATTTCAAGAAGGAGTAATAATTTTCAAAAATATTATCTATCACCCCATCCGCTTTAAGTAACAGGTAAGTTACATAGCAGGATGTTTATCCATACGATCAAAAAAAATTTAAAAAAATAATTTAATTTTTAGCCCCTAAAAATGAGTCTCTTATCAACTAGTCACACGTATTCGTTTAAACGAACAAAGAATATTTTACATACAATTTTATTAAGTATTTGTTTTGTATTTGCTAATTCTGCATTTGCAATCTCAAATTCATCCTCAAGTATTTCCCAAAATACTGAGGTTTATCTTATAACTACAGATTGGATAGAACACAGTACCGAATTAATTTTTAATCCTAGAACTAACAAATACTACACAGGTAAAACTGAATCTTCTAACAATTCACTAGTGTTAAGTCAGCCATTTCCAAATCCAGACTCAGATGGAGATGGTATTGAAGACGCTATTGATTTAGACGACGATAATGATGGTATTTTAGATAATGATGAAAAAGCTTGTACATCCGTTCCAAATTCTAGCAATAGCTTTAATGGTTCGGGCACCTATACGTTAACAGGAGATAATGGTGGTTTAACCATAGACATATTACAACTAGACAATAGTTTTAATATGAATATTAATGGTACATTACTTGTACCCACCCAAGTTCAATTTGATCAAGGACATTATAATTCCTCTGGTGGGCAATCATTGGTAAAATTTGTTTCTGATGGAGAGCTCATGAATTCAGTTCATGGTATTTCTAGTGCTTCACCAAATGATGTTTCTGTGAAGTTAGTTATTGATCCTAACGGAGAAGTTTCTCTATACGGAAGTAAAACACCAGGTGGTGCTTTAGAATTAATGTACATACAAACTGGAGATCCACAATTTAACACCATATCTCTTAATGAATCTGGCAATAATACAGTTCAAATAACACAAATGACATTGGGGCCTACCTATATTAATGGTGGCTACTATTTCTCAGAACTTGTTTGCTCAGACCAAGATACAAATAACAATTCTGTAGTAGATCGTTTAGATTTAGATTCAGACGGAGACGGGTGCCCAGATGCTCTAGAAGGAGCGGGCACCTTTACAAGCTCAGATTTAGATAGTAACAACAGATTATCTGGTGGTGTAGACACTAATGGAGTTCCAACCGTGGCCTCAGGTGGTCAAGACGTAGGAACTTCACAAACCGCCAACCCAGTGTTAGTAGAGGAAGATCATATTGACTTAGCAGTAAGTGATGCAACCTATTCTTCGTATACAGAAAATGTAGTATTTACCATAAGTAATGCCATAGCAAATTTTACCTATGAGTTGGTGGACGCAAGTGGTACTAGCTTTTCACCACCAGTAATGGCTACACAAGGAGCAAATACAGGAGATTTAGACCTAACTCTTTCATACGCAAATGTACCAACAGATAGCTCTTCTCCTACCTTTAAAGTAGTAGCAGGAGGATCTAATGCGTGTACAGTTACCCTAACCGATGAGCCTACATTATCTCCGGCAGATACAGACGATGATGGGGTAAACGATGTTTCTGATTTAGATGATGATAATGATGGTATTTTAGACACTGTTGAGTTATTATCTACAGATGCAGCGTTATGGTTAGATGCAAGTGATCCATCAAGCATTACCAAAGATAGTAATGGCTTGGTAAGCCAGTGGAATGATAAATCTGGAAACGGACATCATGCCACTCAAAGTACATCTGCAAACCAACCAACATTTGACACAGACCATATTAATGGTGGATCTTCATATTGGTTAAATTTACCATCAGACATTTACGCTGGTAAAACAGAAGGGACTTTAATTATCGTAGGAGAGCAAACTGGAGGAAGTGCTGCCTGGGGTAACTATGGTACTAGTACCAATCACACAGCACATGGCAATATTAATTTTTATGATAGTTTCTTGGCAACAAGTAGGCCTCATATTGGAACTACAATTGGTAATGAAAGTACTTTAAACAGAAAGTTAATATACAGTGTCATCAATGATGGTAGTACCTTAAAAGTAAGGTCTAATGGAGAAGATTTACCAAACGGAGGAGATGGAATTACCTTTGATGATAGTCCTGCTAAATATGAATTATTTAGACAAAGTAATTACACACTTTATGAAGTTATTTTCTTAGAAGATGACTCATCCATTCAAGAAGTAGAAGGCTACCTAGCACACAAATGGGGCTTAGAGGGTAGTTTACCTGCAGATCATCCGTATAAAGATGCTGCACCATCTTCAGATGTAGACGGAGATGGTATTCCAAACAGTCTAGATCTAGACTCAGATGGAGATGGTATCCCAGACAACATAGAAGCACAACCTACAGCTGGGTATACAGTACCAGGAAATACTATAGACAATAGTACAGGAATAAATACTACTTACGGATCTGGCCTTACGCCAATAGACACAGACGCAGATGGTACACCAGATTACTTAGATACAGATAGTGATAATGCACAAGACAACGACACCACAGAAGCAGGGGTAACCCTAAGCGGTGCAGATGCAGACAATGATGGTTTAGACGATGGTATAGATACCGATGATAACAATTTTGGACCGGTAAACGCAGGCATTACCGATGTGTTAAATACCTATCCAAACACCACAGCGCTTAACGATGCTTCACTGGTAGACGTGCAATGGCGTGTAGACTGTCCGTTTGGGAAAATAAGTACAGAACAATATGTAATTTCAGCTACAGGAAATGATCACCCTAATTGGGGTTCAGACAATGGTGTTGTAGGCGCCCCAGATGTAGAGGATTCTGGAGATAATAACGCAACAAGAATTTCATTGTCATCACACCATTCTTCAACTCCAATTGTATTGACATACGCTCAATCTTTTAGTGCTGGATCAACAATCACTGTGTATGCTCGTCATTGGGATACTTCTTGGGAGGGTGGATTCACTATGGCCTTTTCTGAAGACAATTCAACTTGGACTACAGCTTCTGAAACATTGAACATAGGAAGTACAACTTACACAACATTAGACTATACAATACCAAGTTCATTAACAGGGAATTATAAATACATACAATTAAGTTCAACAAACACACCTGAGCGTACACTAACTCGTATAGACGCTGTAAAAGTGACATATGAGATTTGTAATGACTGTCCTACAGGGGTAGATGCACCAGTATTAAGTGCAACAACCATTACCAACAGTTGTCCTACGCAAACCATGGATCTTACCAGCATTACTGCGAGTAACCAACCTGCCAACACAAGCTTAACTTGGCATACAGGAGTTCCAGCTACAGACGCCAATAAAGTAAGCGCTCCAGCTACAGCTGTAGCCGGCATTTACTATGCGTCTTTCTACAGCGAAACAGAAAGCTGCTATACCCGAGAAGGAGAAGCCGTTACCGCTGTAACTGCAGACGGAGATTCAGATTGTGATGGAGTGCCTAATGCAACAGACATCGATGACGATAATGATGGGGTGTTAGATACTGAGGAAGGAATCTGTAATCTATCAGGAGAACAAGATCTTTTACTAGATGACATCACCTTATCTGGTGGAGGATCTCCAGCGAAGTCTACTGTAACTAATTATGTTGCACAGCAAACTCCTGCTGGAAGTGAAGAACCAAGTGGTCAAACTTTTGTAAATGGTATTCAAAAAACGTAGATTTATATTTTCTTCTGTCCAAACATCATTAGTTTCTATACTTGAAGACACATTGTCTAGCGTTAATACAATAGTTTGTACCTCTTGCTCATTGATGGGGTCTTCATTAGCACAGGCGAAGATGAAAAAAAAGGATAATAAAATAAGTTTTTTCATGGTTAATGAGATTACGATTTGAAGTAATCTAGTTTTTAAACCTTTAAATATAATCAAATTTTAGGTTGCGGTCATAAAAAGACAGGCCTCAATAAGTTTTGATAGCAGTTTTGCCTTGGTTTGTTATAATCATCTGAATAGAGTGTAAATTAAAATAGCGATGTAGAATTAGGTTATAAGAAGAATAAGCTTAGAGATCAGTTTAATGATTAGACTGAAAATGATGACCCCCAGTGTGAGAATAAAAACACCGATGACTAAAAACTTGATGATAAAGTACACAAATCGTAGCATCATTAAACGTTATTAAATATTTTATATTAGTACAATTAGTGACTATTTATAAAAGCATTGAATTCTGTCTTTGCAGTTAAACTCTCAAAAAGAGCGACGTGTCCACCACCAGGAATTTCAACAAATTGTCTGTTTTGACAACTTGAGCAACCCATTAGTTCTTGTTTAAAAGTTGGCCACAAGTTCATTTGTATTAGAGAATCATCTAAGCCTTGAAAAAACAAAATATCAGATTTGAAACCATTTGTAAAATTGAGTAATGACCTTTCAAAATAGGCGTTGGGGTTTTGAGCCGTAGTACCATAAGCATCCTTTAGATTGGTACAAACAACACTAGATTGAATTTGACCATTTTCCTCTAGCTGACATCTATAAACAAGATCTAATGGTCCTGGTGCATTAGCAATTACGCCATTTGTTGGGTGCATGGTATTGAGTCTAGTAACCATATAACCTCCTTGAGAATGCCCCGCCAAGAAAATCTTATTTATGGTTATTCCTAATTCTTGACTTGCCTTATTTTTTAACCATAACAAGGCAGCTTCACATTGAATAATACCATCACCTAATAATACATTTTCTTGGGGGTATGCTACGCTTACAATCATCATATCATTTCTGTCTAAAACACTCTTGAATTTATCAAGAGCTGTATTGGCAGCAGTATTTAAGTTGAGGTCATATAGTATTGTACCGTGAAAGACCAACAAAACATCAACTTCACTTAAGGCAGGTTTGTCTATGATAACATCAACGTTAATAGTGTTGTAGCTAATAGTCTTCGTTTCTCTGTAAGCAACAATTGACTGTTCTTCAGTATTTTCTTGGGCACATGAGAAAGAAAATAGAATAGATAGAAAAAAAAGTAGTCTCAAAGTAAACATAGTGTTCAATAAAATTAGTGAAATAAAGTCAAATGGTAAGATATTCTTAGTTATTCTTTGTTGTACTGGGTTGTTTCATCCCAGAGCCAAAGGGCTAAAATAGAACTATTTTGAAGCTATTGTTCTAAAACCAACATGGTCGGAACCTGAATCAAAACTGGTTCCCATACGAGCAGAAATTCTATAACTAGCACAATAGGATGCATGGCATAAAAAAGAACCTCCTTTAATTACATGCTCTTTTTGATAAGGATGATTTGGATTGAAAGCTATTTTAGCACCTCTTGGGTTTATAATTGGCTTAGAGAGCTCTAGCTGTTTGTAATAATTTGGATTGAATAAATCTGAAGTAAGCTCCCATACATTCCCAGTCATATCATATATTCCAATACTATTTGGAGGGTAAGACTTTACAGGCGAACTATATTCAAATCCATCTTTGGATTCATTTTTTATTGGGAAAACTCCTTGCCAAGTATTGGCGTTTGAGTTTAGCTTATTTACATCATTTCCCCATGTAAAAATTGCGTTTTCATTGGTGCCTTGTGCCGCAGATTCCCACTGTGCTTCTGTGGGTAAACTTCTATTTGCCCACTTACAATAGGCTAATGCATCTTCATAGGCAATATGAACAACAGGATAATTGTCTTTACCCTCGATGGTAGAATTTGGCCCTGATGGATGCCTCCAATTGGCACCTATTTTCCATGTCCACCACTGAAAATACGTATTCATATTTACTACTGCATCTATGTTTTTATTAAAAACCAAGCTGCCTGGCTGCAATATAGAATCATGAGGTTTTGGGGTGTTTGGCGGGAGTTCTTTTTTCATTTCTTCCCAATCAATCTTTCTTTCTGCAACAGTGATATAGTTGGTGGCTTTCACAAACTTTTCAAATTGCTTATTGGTCACCTCTGTTGCGTCTATAAAAAAGCCATCTACTGTGACTAGGTGTGCAGGCTTTTCCCTTGGCATTGCAAATAGGTCAGAGCTTTTAGCTCCTTTTAAGAATGTTTTTGTTTCAACCCAGACCATGCCTTCTGGAGGGGTAGTATTTAAAGATTTTTTTGCTTCATTAGTACATGAGGATATACCATACATAAAAAATAAAATCAAACTTATTTTTGAGTAAAAAATTAGCTTTTGGTACATCATTATAAGATTTAAAGATTGCCAAGAAAAGATGCTATAAATCTCCTAGCTGTTTAAACTTGAATTTTTTGTTAGAAGCCGGTTCATGCTCTTCTATCATAATTCTTTTCATTCTTTCTACAATGGTAGGGTGCTGGCTTGCAATATTTATTTGTTCTTTGATGTCTGTTTCTAGATCGTACAACTCTATCTCTAAATTACCATCAAAAATATTTTTACGAACCCCTTTCCATTTTCCTATTCTTACCGCCTGTTGGCCATTGTAGCTAGGAAATTCCCAATATAAAAAATCATGAGGCCTTTGTTCTTCATGCAATAAGGTAGACTTAAAACTAATGCCATCGATAGCATCTGGAGGCGGGATACCAGCTAGATCAGATAGGGTAGGCATAAGGTCATAAAAAGCAGAGATGTGCTCACTTTTTGTTCCAGGTTCAATATGGTTTGGCCAACTTACAATTAGAGGAACTCGAATTCCTCCCTCATATACAAAGCCTTTGGTTCTTCCGTACCCGTTTGAGAATGGTTTTGAACTTTCAAAATAATCATAGTCTACCCCACCCAGATAGGTAGGACCATTATCACTAGAGAAAATAATGACGGTATTTTCATAGATTCCTTTTTCTTTAAGTTTTTTAACCAGCTCACCCAATTGATGGTCTAGATAAGTGATCATAGCAGCATAGGTAGCTCTAGGGTACCTATTCGGAAAATAACTATCATTTCCAAGGTAGGGTTCTTCTTCGCCTAAGATTTTTCTATACTCATCTACATAGGCTTTCGGTGCTTGTAAGGGGAGATGGGGAAGCGGAGATGCATAATACATAAAGAAAGGACTGTCTTTATTTTCGTCTATAAAAGACAATGCTTTTTCTTGAATTTTTTGAGGCGCATAGTCATTTTGAGTAAATTTTATATAGCTTTCGTCTTTTAAGGGATCTGCCAAGGTATCTAATTTGGTTCTTGGGGGTACCAATTGGTTATTTAATAACACTTTAGTTTCATTTTCCCAAAGATGGGCAGGATACAGATTGTGTGCTTGCCGTTGACAATTATATCCATAAAAAAAGTCAAATCCTTGCAGGTTGGGTATGCCGTCAGATTCAGGTGCTCCTAATCCCCATTTTCCAAAAATACTGGTAGTATACCCCGCTTTTTTTAATTGGTCTCCTAAAGTAACGGTATTTTTAGGGATGGGTCTTTGCCCTTCTAACCCCGGGTTAAGATACACCTCATTATAGTTCCAAACATCCCCTCTTTCATTCCATTCATCGTTCCCTCTTATGTAAGCGTGTCCTGCATGTTTTCCTGTTAAAAACATATATCTTGCCGGCGCGCAAACCGGTGCTCCAGAATAATGCTGGGTAAACCTCATTCCATTTTTTGCTAAGGCATCTATATGGGGGGTTTTAATGATCGACTGTCCATAAACACCGAGCTCTCCATAGCCTAAATCATCGGCAAGAAAGTATATTATATTTGGGGAACGTTCTGTTTTTTTCTCAGGAGAACAGCTCATAAAACCAATACTACAGCCCATTAAAAGTATTAGTATTTTTATGTTTTTAGTCATAGTACAATCAGTTAGTAACCTACTATTGGTTTTGTGATTCCTAGAAACTAAAGTAGAAAAAAATGTTGAACTACAGGAATCAATACTATATTGATCTGTAGGAAAGAAGTTTTGAAATTAACTACTTTTTAATTTTTATTGGCAATCAGAACTTAATCTCCATAATGTAAGACCGTTTTCAAAAGCAAGAATACCCCCATCACATTCAAATGAAACTGCTTGTGGGATTTCATCCCATATTAAAGTGTTTCCATCAAACGAGTACGTATCTACCCCTGGAATTCTATCTGATTCACCTAATGAATTCCAGTAGGCATCATCTGCAGGACAAGTTATGCAATATGATGTATACACATTACCATCTACAAATTCAAACATGGTATTTGCATCCGATCTATCATCAGGGTCTGGAGACCACAACCATTTGCCTTCTACGGTATAGGAAGGTTCTGGATCTAAATGATCGGGTTCATTATCTGAATCACAAGAAACGATAGTAACTAATAGTACTAGAAGTAAGGATATTTTTTTCATGATGTCATTATTTTAATTCAAAAATCAATATTTTAATTTAAAAACATTTCACGTTTGTATGTGAAATTTACAAGAATTGATGAAATGGTTTTATTTTAACTACAAATTTCAATAGCTTTTTTAATTAACGAAACCTTTTTATAATTAGTTTCTTTCACATCAAAATAAACATACATTCTTCTTAAGGCAGATCCTACACCGTCGATACTTCGAAAGGCCTTTTCAGAAATTTCTTTATTTGTGGCTTCAGGATTTTTTAAAAGTATATTTAAAATACTCCAATCAGTTTCATTGAGTTTTTTATTTATTATTACCTCAATTTTTTTTCTATTTAATTTAAACTTTTTGGTATCAATCAATACATTGGATTGCTGTTTAAGTAAATTAATCTCAGCTAATAAAAAATCAAGTTTTTTTCTATTGGTTATATTTCTTATCCTAAGAATAAATACAAACAGAATAAAAATAAAAATTGTTAGTGCAATCATAGAATAAATTTTGTATTCATATTTTACCCTTACAATTGCTTTCTCTTTTTCGTTAATGATGTTTTTATTTTTTAACCTATTTTCATAATCATTTCTAAAAGTTTCCTTGATAATTAACAGTTTATTTTTTTCTAATTGAACACTGTCTTTATAAACATTGTATTTCTCATACATAGATAAGGCCAATCTAGTTTGTTTACTTTTCTTATAACATGTATATAATAAATTATATACGTTTGCTTTTATTTCATTGCTGGTTTCTTTTTTAATGAGTTTTACAATCTCTTCAGCCTGTTTTTTTGCTTCGGTTGGATTTGATTCTAGAGTAAAATATGATTTTAAAATTAATGCTTCAATGATTTTAGATTCATTGTTGATTTCATTATTTAAACCTAGTGATTTGTCCAGAAAATCATGTGCTTTTTTCTTTTTGTCTAGTTTGTTGTAGGATTTAGCTAAGAGCAGATAACATTCAGACCTTTTAGACTTATTATTTGATTTTTTCAGTTCGTCAACTGCTTTTTCTGCATATTTGATACTTAAATCTAACAGTTCTTTTTTAAAGTATATTTCTGATTTTTTTAAATAAATTAATCCAATTTGAT
>Ga0228634_1000167_pt1 | contig 59130 bp, 55 predicted proteins | sample 42DmetaG_FD_190063 | JGI IMG/M metagenome (GOLD analysis project Ga0228634, IMG submission 190063) | Seawater microbial communities from Monterey Bay, California, United States - 42D | ecosystem: Environmental > Aquatic > Marine > Coastal | place: USA: California | collected 2016-09-27 | reverse complement strand
TTAGTAATGGATCAAATCTAACTACTAATAATTATACAGCAAGTAATTTAGAATTTCCATTAGAAATTCGTTGGAGAACTTCAAATGCAAAAAGATATGATTTTTGGAGAATTTATGGAGGAATAAAATTTCTTTATAATTTATCTAGTAAATTTAATTTTACAGAAAATTCTACTTCTTTTGAATACAAAAATGTTAATGCTTATCGAAAATTTCAATATGGTTTAACACTATCTGCTGGCTATGATGAATTTAATTTTAATGTTTTTTATAGCTTAACTCCAATTTTTGAAAATGCATCTTTTAATGGTGCTTCAATTGATACAAGTGTTTTAAAATTTGGATTAATTTTTTATATTCTATAATATAAAATAGGTAGCAAAAACTGCTATAATTCCAACTAAAAAACCTGAATATACTTCTAACTTATTATGTGCTTTTAGATGTAATCTAGCACTTGCAACTAAACCAGAAAGAAAGATTAAAATTATAATAACCAATAAGAAAGATTGACTATAGATTTCTGATAATACTAAAAAAAAACCTGTTGAAATACCTAAAGAAAATAGATGTATACTCATTTTAAATTTAAAATAAAATAAGATGTATATAATTAGTAAACCTAGAGACGATGCATAGAATAGCAACGTTAAATCTTTTAAAATTAAGGTGCTATTTAAAGTATTTGCTAGAAAATAAAAAAGAATAACCATCAATAAAACAGGTAATCTTCTCTCTTTTATAGTTTCTGTTTTATAAGAGTCTATAAGCTTTAATTTTTTAAAGACTAGAAGGGTAAATAGAGGTATTAGATAAGTAATTACAAAAACAGCACTTAAAACTGTGAATTTTTGAGCACTCATATACGTAGTTGGAACAAATAAAAAATAAATCATAACACCTATTGTAGGTAATACAATTGGATGTATAATTGCAGAAATATATTTTTGAAATTTCATTAAATTTCTTTGCGTAATCTTGCTACTGGTAACTCTAATTGCTCTCTATATTTAGCAACTGTTCTTCTAGCTATAGGATATCCTTTTTCTTTTAAAATTTTAGAAAGCTTTTCGTCAGTAAGAGGTTTTTTCTTATCCTCTTCTTGAATTACTGTTTCTAAAATCTTTTTTATTTCTCTGGTAGATACATCTTCTCCCTGATCATTTTTCATCGATTCAGAAAAGAATTCTTTAATTAATTTAGTACCATAAGGTGTAGAAACATATTTACTATTTGCAACTCTAGAGACAGTGGAAACATCCATGTTTATTTTATCAGCAATATCTTTTAAAATCATTGGTCTAAGCTTACGTTCATCACCTGTTAAAAAGTATTCATATTGATAATGCATTATGGTATTCATAGTAACCAAAAGTGTTTGCTGACGTTGTTTTATAGCGTCTATAAACCATTTTGCAGCGTCTAATTTTTGCTTGATAAAAAACACTGCATCTTTTTGAGATTTTGTTTTAACGTTAGATTCTTGGTAACCTTTTAACATGTTGTTATACTCTCTAGAGACATGCAATTCTGGAGCATTTCTAGAGTTTAAAGTTAAGTCTAATTCGCCGTCAATAATTTTAATAGAAAAATCTGGAACTATCTGTTCTGCGATTTTATTATTTCCAGAATAAGAGCTACCAGGTTTTGGATTCAATTTAGAAATTTCAGTATTAACTTCTTTCAATTCATCTTCAGAGATAGAAAATTTTTCTAATAATTTTTTGTAATGTTTTTTTACAAAATGATTAAAAGCATTTTCAAGAATATTAATGGCTAAAGCTCTAGTTTTATTTTTTTCTTTAGACTTTAATTGAATGATTAGACACTCTTTTAAGTCTCTTGCACCAACTCCAATTGGGTCTAAATTATGCACTACTTTTTTTAAGACAGAAAGCACTTTTTCTTCGGTTGTAAAAATGTTAGCAGTAAAAGCTAAATCATCTACCAAATCTAAAATTTCTCTTCTAATATACCCACTATCATCTATACTACCTACTAAAAATTCTGCTATAGATTTTTCTTCATCATTTAGTGAAAAAGTGTTTAATTGATTTTTTAATGATTGATGAAAAGAAGTACCAGCTGCATAGGGAACATTTTTCTCATCATCGTCAGAAGAATAATTGTTTGCTTGAGTTTTATAGGAAGGTATTTCATCATCACTCAAATATTCGTCTATGTTTATGTCTTCTGCATCTATTTTTTCTGTTCCTGTATCATCATATTCATTAGACATATCATCTTCAAAAGAATCTGACTCTTCTTTTCCAGTATCTAGTGCAGGGTTTTCTTCGATTTCTTGTTTTAAACATTCTTCAAAAGCTTGCGTAGGCAATTGTATTAACTTCATCAACTGAATTTGTTGAGGAGATAATTTTTGCAATAATTTATATTGTAAGCTTTGTTTTAACATTTACTAAAATATACGAAAATTTAATTAAAATTCTGCATTTTGTGGTGTTCTTGGAAAAGGTATAACATCTCTAATGTTACTCATGCCAGTTGCAAATTGCACTAATCTTTCGAAACCTAAACCAAATCCAGAATGAACTGCTGTTCCGTATTTTCGTAAATCTAAATACCACCATAATTCTTTCTCTTCTATGTTTAAGGCTTTCATTTTATCAACTAAGACATCATAACGTTCTTCTCTCTGAGAACCTCCTACAATTTCTCCAATTCCAGGGAATAAAACATCCATAGCTCTAACTGTTTTTCCATCATCATTTAAACGCATATAAAATGCTTTAATATTTGCAGGATAATCGAATAAAATAACAGGACATTTAAAATGTTTTTCAACTAAGAAGCGTTCGTGTTCAGATTGTAAATCTGCACCCCATTTGTGTATTGGAAACTGAAACTTTTTCTTCTTATTTGGTTTAGAGTTTCTTAAAATATCTATAGCTTCTGTATAAGAAACACGTTTAAAGTTATTTTCTACCACAAATTTAAGCTTCTCTAACAAACTCATTTCACTTCTTTGTGCTTGTGGTTTACTTTTCTCTTCTTGCGTTAATCTTTGATCTAAAAATGCTAAATCGTCCTTACAATTTTCTAAAATATCATTTAAAACAGATTTTATAAAGTCTTCAGCTAAATCCATATTCCCATCTAAATCCATAAAAGCCACCTCTGGTTCAATCATCCAAAATTCAGCTAAATGACGAGTGGTGTTAGAATTTTCCGCTCTAAAAGTTGGGCCAAATGTATAAGCTTTTCCTAAAGACATTGCAAAAGTTTCTGCTTCTAATTGCCCAGAAACTGTTAAGTTAGTTTCCTTGCCAAAAAAATCTTTAGAATAATCTATTTTTCCATCTTCTGTTAGTGGTGCTTTATTTGGCTCAAAAGCACTTACTTTAAACATTTCTCCTGCACCTTCTGCATCAGAACCTGTAATAATTGGTGTGTTTACATAGTTAAAACCATTTTCTTGAAAGTATTTATGAACTGCAAAAGATAGCTTAGAGCGTACACGCATTACTGCACTAAAAGTGTTTGTACGCATTCTTAAATGTGCATTCTCTCTTAAAAATTCGAAACTATGTTTTTTAGGTTGAATAGGATATTCATCTGGATTTGAGTCTCCTAAAATTTCTATTTCAGAAACTTGAATTTCAACATTTTGTCCTTTTCCTTGACTTTCTACTAAAGTCCCTTTAACTTCTATTGCAGCCCCAGTAGTTATTCTCTTTAAAGTTTCTTCTGGAGTGTTTTCAAAATCGATAACACATTGAATATTTTTTAAAGTAGAACCATCATTTAACGCAATAAAACGATTACTCCTAAAAGTTCTTACCCATCCTTTTATATTTATTTCTTGTAAAAGTACTTCTGATTTTAGTAATTCTTCAACATTTGTAGACGTCATAGTATCTTTCTATTTGGTATGTTTTAATCTGATATTTTAAAACGTAAAGATACTTTTTTGTAATAAGATGCACAATTAAGAAAAGCCTAAAACTTATCTTTTTGATTTTGTTTCATTTGTTGGAAAAATAGGAATAGCAGGCTTTTTAAATACCTTTTTATTTGCTATTTTTTTCTCGAAAGTTAATAGTAGAGAAGGTAATAGTAAAAGGTTAGAAACCATTGCTAAAAGTAAGGTTACAGAAACCAAACCACCTAATGCAATTGTGCCTCCAAAGCTAGAAAGTGTAAAAACTAAGAAACCAAAAAATAATACAATAGACGTGTAAAACATACTTACTCCAGTTTCTCGTAAAGCTGCATAAACAGAGGGCTTTATTCTCCATTTATTCGCAATTAATTCTTGTCTATATTTTGCTAAAAAATGTATGGTGTCATCAACAGAGATACCAAATGCAATACTAAATACTAAAATAGTTGATGGTTTTATTGGGATATCGAAAAAGCCCATTAAGCCTGCTGTTATTAGTAATGGTAAAATATTTGGCAAAAGTGATATTAAAATCATTTGTGGAGATCTAAACATCCATGCCATAAAAAGAGCAATTAAAACAATTGCTAACGATAAAGAAAAGACTAGATTTTTAATTAAATAGTTTGTTCCTTTTATAAAAACTAAAGCTTTACCTGTTAAAGAAACATCGTATTTTTCTGATGAGAATTCTTTATCAATAACTGCTTTTAAACGTTCTTGAATTATATCCATTTTATCAGAACCTACATCTTTCATAAAGGTTGTCATTCTTGCATAACGCCCTGTAGAGTCTACATAGGTATTTAGCATACTTGCATTACTATCAGAATTTTTAGTGTATGAAAAAATATAACTTTGTTCTTGACTTGTAGGTAGTTGATAATATTTGGGATTTCCTTTATAGTAAGCTTGTTTAGAGTATTTTACAAGATTTATGACTGATATTGATTTTGATAATTCTGGAAAAGCTTCTATGGTTTCATTAATTTTTTCCATCTTTTTTAAGGTGGATAATTTCATGACTCCTTTATCTTTTTTTGTATCAATTAAAATTTCTAAAGGCATAATACCTCCAAATTCATTTTCAAAAAATTTAATGTCTTTATAAAAAGCTAAACTTTTTGGCATGTCTTCTATTAAACTACCAGAAACTCTAATTTGATAAATACCAATAATACCTAAGATGATACAAAAAACTGTGGCAAAATAAATTCCAATTCGTTGTTCTTTAACTGTTTTTTCCATCCAATTTACCACATTTTCAATCCATCTTCTTTCAAGATGATTTAAATGTTTCTTCTTTGGCAAAGGCATAAAACTGTAAATAATTGGTATAATTAATAAAGCTAAAATGAAAATACTAATGATATTTACTGAAGCTAAAATTCCGAATTCACGTAATAAATTACTTTTTACAAATACAAAAGTTGCAAAACCAGAGGCTGTAGTAATATTTGTCATTAAAGTAGCATTTCCAATTTTAGAAATTACTCTTTGTAAAGATTTTGCTTGGTTACCATGTTTTTTTATTTCTTGTTGATATTTATTAATTAAAAAAACAGCATTTGGCACTCCAATTACAATTATTAAAGGTGGAATTAAAGCTGATAATACTGTAATTTCATATCTAAACCAACCAATAAAACCAAAGGCCCATGTAACACCTATAATTACTACTAATAAAGTTATAAAAGTGGCCCTAAAAGATCGAAAAAAGAAGAAGAAAATAACAGCTGTTATTAATAATGCACCAACTACAAATAATAAAATTTCGTCTTGTATGTTCTGCGCATTTAAAGTTCTTATGTAAGGCATACCAGAAATTCGAATATCTACATTGTAAGATTCTTCGAAATTTTCTACTATTGGTATTAATTGTTTGTAGATAAAGTCTCTTCTTTTAGGAGTATTTATAATTTCTTTTTTAATATAGATTGCAGTTTGTAAAGTACCTGTTTCTTTATTAAAAAGTAAGTTTTCGTAAAAAGGGAGATTCTCAAAAAGTTGTTTTTTTATGGCTAAAACTTCTTCAGTAGATTTTGGGTTTTTGTCAAAAAGGGGTTCTAAAACAAATTTTCTATTTTTAGTATCTTTTTTTAATTTTTTAATATCAGCAATAGAAAGAGTGAATGATATTTCTTCTAAACCATTAAATTGTTTAACTAAATTATTCCAAGCATTAAATTTTTGAGGAGTAAAAATGGTAGAATCTTTAACACCAAGTATCACTAAATTACCTTCTTCACCAAATATTTCTAGGAACTTGTTGTATTCTAAATTAGCTTCATGATTTTCTGGTAATAGGTTTGCTTCTGTATATGAAAACTTCATATATTTCATTTGAGAAGCTAAAAACGCAGTAATTATTCCAATTAGAAGTAAAACTAAATAACGGTTTCTAAGAATTAAACTTGCTGCTTTGGTCCAGAAATTCATTAAAAATATTTTTGCAAAGGTAATTAATTTTGAAGTGGTCTTTAAAAATAAAAAAGAGCGTTTTAAACGCTCTTTGTACTTTTAATTATATACATTAAAATTAAACTGTCATAATTTCTTTTTCTTTAACAGCTAATTTTTCATCAATCTTTTTAACATAGCTATCAGTTAAAGTTTGAACATCTGCTTCTGCATTTTTTTTCATGTCTTCAGATATATTCACTTTTTTAATATCGTTGTTAGCATCTTTTCTTGCATTTCTAACACCAACTTTAGCATGTTCTGCTTCTGCTTTAGCTTGTTTAGCTAAATCTCTTCTTCTTTCTTCTGTTAATGGTGGTACGTTAATCATTATTAAGTCACCATTATTCATTGGGTTTAAGCCTAAGTTGGCAATTTGTATTGCTTTTTCTATTTCTTGCAACATGTTTTTTTCCCAAGGCTGTATACTTAAAGTTCTTGCATCAGGTGTATTTACATTTGCAACTTGAGCAAGTGGTGTTTGAGAACCATAGTAATCTACCATAACTGTACTTAACATAGCAGGTGTAGCTTTACCTGCTCTAATAGAAATTAGTTCTTTTTCTAAGTGAGTAATTGCATTACTCATTGCTTCTTTAGCAGTATCTAAAATAAATTCAATTTCTTCGTTCATCTTTTTAATATTTAAAGATTGTAATTTTAAATGTCAACTATTGTACCAATTTTTTCACCAGAAATCAATTTTAATAGATTTCCTTTTTTATTCATATCAAATATAATAATTGGTAATTTATTTTCTTCACTTAAAGTAAAAGCAGTCATATCCATCACTTTAAGTCCTTTTTCTATTACATCTTTAAAGGTAATAGTTTCAAACTTTTTAGCATTCGTATTTTTTTCTGGATCCTCAGTATAAACTCCATCTACTCTTGTACCTTTTAAAATAGCATCAGCATTAATTTCTATAGCTCTTAAAACAGCAGCAGTGTCTGTTGTAAAATATGGGTTTCCAGTACCTGCACCAAAAATAACCACTCTTCCTTTTTCTAAGTGTCTTATGGCTTTTCTCTTAATATAAGGTTCAGCAACTTCTTTAATTTCTAAAGCAGTTTGTAAACGAGTATGTACTTCTTCATCTTCTAAAGCACTTTGTAATGCTAAACCATTAATACACGTAGCAAGCATACCCATATGATCACCTTGTACACGATCCATTCCATTACTTGCACCAGCAACACCTCTAAAAATATTTCCTCCTCCAATAACTATGGCAACTTGAATACCATTATTAACTACTTCTTTTATTTCTTTGGCATATTCTGCTAGACGTTTTGGATCTATTCCATATTGTCTATCACCCATTAAAGCTTCACCACTTAATTTTAGAAGAATTCTTTTGTATTGCATTTTGTTAGTTATTGATAATTAAAATATCATTTAATTCATCGCAAAATTAAGGTTTTTTTTTCTTTATTGTAAAGTCTATTACTTCTTTTGATAAGCTAAAAAAAATAAAAAATAAAGATACTGAAATTGAAGTATTTAAAGCTTTGTGGGGTTAATAAAATTGATTAATTTTGCACTCAATTTTTTTAGAAATAAGATTACATCAAATGAATATTACAAAAGAAAACGTAGATGCACTAAATGCAGTTGTAAAAGTTGATATCGTTACAGAAGATTATCAAGAAAAAGTAACAGAAGTATTAAACGATTACAGAAAAAAAGCAAATATACCTGGTTTTAGAAAAGGGCATGTGCCAATGGGGATGGTTAAAAAACAGTATGGTAAATCTGTAATGATAGATGAAGTTAACAAACTTTTACAAGATTCTTTAAACAAATTTATCACTGAAGAAAAGTTAGATATTCTTGGTAATCCATTACCTAGAATTCAAGATGACTTTAATTGGGATGCAGATACTTTTAGTTTTGAATTTGAGTTAGGTTTAGCTCCAGAATTCGAAGTAAACTTAAATCCTAAGAAAAAAATTACTCAATATAATGTTGTTGCAACAGATGATTTAATTGATGAAGAAGTTAAGAATATTCAGACTCGTTATGGAAAAATGAGTTCATTAGAAGAAGCAACTGAACACTCTAATGTAACTGGAACTTTTGTAAACGAAGAAAAAGAAATCAATAAAAAGTCTACTTTCTTAGTTAATGATTTAAAAGGAAAGAAAAATGAAAAAAAATTAATTGATGCTAAAGTTGGTGATGTTATAGAGTTAGATACCAAAAAATTATTCGAAGACGATCATAAATTACAGCATGTTTTAGGTGTATCTCATGATGATGCTCACGATTTAGATGTAAAAGTTACGCTTACAATTGAGGATATTACCAAAACTGAACCTGCAGATTTAGATCAAGATTTATTTGATAAATTATTTCCAGATGGTTCTGTAAAAACTGCAACAGAATTAAGAGAAAAAATTAAAGAAGATGCAGAAAAGCAATTTCAACAACAAGCAGATCAACAATTATTAAATGCAGTACAAGAGTATTTAATAGAAAATACAAAGTTCGATTTACCAGCTGAGTTTTTACAAAAGTGGTTACAAACTGCTGGAGAAAAAGAATTAACAAAAGAAGAAGCTTCTGAAGAATATGCAAAGTCTGAAAAAGGTTTACGTTATCAATTAATTGAAGGTAAAATCATGAAAGACAATGATATTAAAATTGATTATGCAGAATTAGTTGAATATGCTAAAGGTTTTATTAGAACTCAAATGGCTCAATTTGGAAATATGAATCCAGAAGAAAAAGAGTTAAATGATATTGCTGGTAGAATTTTACAAAATCAAGAAGAAGCTCAAAAATTACAATCACAATTAATAAGTCAGAAATTAATGACTTTCTTCAAAGAAAATATGTCTTTTAAAACTAAAGAAGTTTCTTACGAAGATTTTATTAAAGAAGTCTATAAATAAAAGACAACTATTAAAAACTAGATAAAGCTTGAATAACCTTACTATTCAAGCTTTTTGTTTTTAAAAAGTCTAACAAAATATTAAGAGAATAGTTCTTATCTTTACATAATAATAATTTAAAGAATATAGAGAATGGATTTTGGAAAAGAATTCGAAAAATATGCTACTAAACATCATGGTATTAATAGTACTTATTATAATAAAATAACAAGTAGTTTAACTCCATATATCATGGAAGAGCGTCAAATGAATATTACTCAAATGGATGTTTTTTCACGTTTAATGATGGATAGAATTATCTTTTTAGGTACAGGAATTAATGATCAAATTGCAAATATTATTCAAGCACAACTATTGTTCTTAGAAAGTGTAGATGCTAATAAAGATATCTCAATTTATATCAACTCTCCAGGAGGTGGCGTTTATGCTGGTTTAGGAATTTATGATACTATGCAATTTATAAAGCCAGATGTTGCTACAATTTGTACAGGTATGGCTGCTTCTATGGGTGCTGTGTTAATGTGTGCAGGACAAAAAGGAAAACGATCTGCTTTACCACATTCAAGAATTATGATTCACCAACCACTAGGTGGTGCACAAGGTCAAGCTTCAGATATAGAAATTACAGCAAGAGAAATCTTAAAGTTAAAAGATGAATTATATGCTATTATAGCAAATCATTCAGGTCAAACTATAGAAAAGGTTCATAATGATTCTGACAGAGATTATTGGATGAAAGCCAATGAAGCTAAAGAATATGGTATGATTGATGAAGTTTTAGAAAGAAAATAATTATTTAGCAATTAGCGCTAAACGTAAAAAAGCTAAAAGCCAAAGAAAATGTCAAAAGAAGAGAATTTAGAATGTTCATTTTGTGGTAGAAAAAAAGCAGAAACAGATTTATTAATTGCTGGTATGGATGCTCATATATGTGATAAGTGTATAGAGCAAGCACATGGCATTGTTGAAGAGGAAATTTCTGAAGCAAAAACATCTAGTTTATCTAAAGATCTTGTACTTAAGAAACCAAAAGAAATCAAAGAGTTTTTAGATCAATATATTATTGGTCAAAACGAAACTAAAAAAGCAATGTCTGTTGCTGTTTACAATCATTATAAAAGATTGTTGCAAACAAAAGACAAAGATGATGTAGAAATAGAAAAAAGTAATATTGTTTTAGTTGGTGAAACTGGTACAGGAAAGACTTTAGTTGCAAGAACAATTGCAAGGATGTTAAATGTTCCTTTTTCAATAGTAGATGCAACAGTTCTAACTCAGGCTGGTTATGTAGGTGAAGATGTAGAAAGTATTTTAAGTAGATTATTGCAAGCAGCAGATTATAAAGTAGAAAAAGCAGAAAGAGGTATTGTTTTTATTGATGAAATTGATAAAATAGCAAGAAAAGGAGATAATCCTTCTATAACTAGAGATGTTTCTGGAGAAGGTGTACAACAAGCATTATTAAAATTACTAGAAGGAGCAGTTGTTAATGTAGCTCCAAAAGGAGGTAGAAAACATCCAGAACAAAAATTTATAGAAGTGAATACAAAAGATATTTTGTTCATTGCTGGTGGTGCGTTTTCAGGAATTGATAAAATCATAAGCAAACGTTTAAATATGCAAGCAGTTGGTTTTGGTGCTTCTTTAGAAGAAGATACAATAGATCACAACAACTTATTGCAATATATCACTCCTTTAGACTTAAAACAATTTGGTTTAATACCAGAAATAATTGGTCGTTTACCAGTGTTAAGTTACATGAATCCTTTAGATGCAAAAACATTAAGAGCTATATTGACAGAGCCAAAAAACTCTATTATCAAACAATATGCTAAGCTTTTTGTTATGGATGATGTAGAGTTTACTATAGAAGAAGATGCATTAAATTACATTGTTGATAAAGCAGTAGAATATAAGTTAGGGGCAAGAGGATTACGTTCTCTTTGTGAAGCTATTTTTACAGATGCTATGTTTGATTTACCAAGTTCTGATGAAAAAGAATTTAATGTAACAAAGGAATATGCAGAAGCTAAATTAACTAACTCAACTTTAAAAAAGTTAAGAGCAGCTTCTTAAAACAAAAATATATTCGATTTAAGACCTCACAGATTTTTATACCTGTGAGGTCTTATTATATTTGTAAAACAATAAGTAGAAAAATAAATGATTACTAGAAGTACTATAGACCGAGTTTTTGAATCTGCGAGAGTAGAGGAAGTAATTGGTGAATTTGTACAATTAAAAAAAGCAGGTAGTAACTTTAAGGGATTAAGCCCTTTTACTGATGAAAAAACACCTTCTTTTATGGTATCACCAGTTAAACAAATATGGAAAGATTTTTCTACTGGTAAAGGTGGTAATGCTATTTCTTTCTTAATGGAACATGAGCATTATACCTACCCAGAAGCAATAAAATGGTTAGCTAACAAATACAATATTGAAATAGAGGAAACTGAGCAAACTAATGAAGAAAAAGCTCAGATGAATGAAAGAGAAAGTATGTTTTTGGTCTCTAATTTTGCTAAAGATTACTTTCATAATTTAATGCTAAATATAAATCAAGGTAAAGCTATTGGTCTAAGTTATTTTAAAGAAAGAGGTTTTAGAGAAGAAACGATTAAAAAGTTTGATTTAGGATATTGTTTAGATGAATGGGATAATTTTACAAAAGCTGCTTTAGAAAAAGGGTATGATTTAAAATATTTAGAGTCTACAGGTTTAACTATTGTAAAAGAAAATAAACAATTTGATCGTTTTAAAGGCAGGGTAATGTTTCCAATTCATTCCATGTCTGGGCGAATTTTAGGTTTTGGAGGTCGTATTTTAACAAATGATAAAAAAGCAGCAAAGTATTTAAACTCGCCTGAAAGTGATATTTATCATAAGAGTAAAATCTTATATGGAATTTATCAAGCCAAAAAAGAAATTGCTAAACAAGATAATTGTTTTTTAGTAGAAGGTTATACAGATGTGATTTCTTTTCATCAATCTGGTATTGAGAATGTTGTAGCTTCTTCAGGTACAGCTTTAACTGCTGAGCAAATTAGATTAGTGAATAGGCTAACTAAGAATATAACTGTTTTATTTGATGGTGATGCAGCAGGAATTAGAGCTTCGATTCGTGGAATTGATTTAATTCTAGAACAAGGAATGAATGTAAAAGTAGTTCAATTCCCAGATGGAGAAGATCCAGATAGTTTTGCAAAAAGTCATTCAGATTCAGAATTGGCAAAATATTTAGAAGATTCTGCCCAAGATTTTATCAATTTTAAAGTATCACTTTTAATAAAAGATGCAAAAAATGATCCTGTAAAAAAAGCAGGACTAATTAGAGATATTGTAAGTAGTATTTCAAAAATACCAGATTCAATTCAAAGAGAAGTTTACATTCAAGAATGTGCAAGAATCATGGAGATTTCTGAGCAGGTTTTATTTAATGAAATGGCTCAACTGCTCTCAAAATCTAGCTCATCAAATACAAAGAAAAATTTTGAAAAAAGACAAAATTTAGAAGTTGTTAAAAAGCAAAATATTCAATTAAAAGAAATTAATCAACTTTCAATTCTTGAAAGAGAAATTATTAAAATTCTTTTATTATATGGTAATGAAGAAATTGATTTTGTGGAAGAAATTATAAATGTTGATGAAGAAAGTGGTAAAGAAATTACAACTTATAAAAAATACACTAATAAGGTTTCATCAGAAATTTACCTGCATTTACAAGATGATGAAATAGAGTTTACTAACCCTATTTTTCAAGAAATTTATAATGACGTAATTCATCAATTTAACTTAACTGATAAATTAGAAATAGAGAAATTGGTGAATCATGAAAACAAAAATATTGCGCAAACTGTAACTTCTATTTTAATGGATGAAGAAAAACATCAATTAAGTGATTGGGAGAAAAAAAATATTTTTGTTACTTCTGCTTTAGAAGTTTTGCAAAAAGCGGTTAACGATTCTATCTTTAATTTAAGAAGAGTTTTAATTGCAAAAAAAATAAATGAACTCTTAGTAGAGGTGAAAGAAGGAGAAAAACAGATTGATTTAGAGGAGATTAAAAATTATACAGACTTAAAAAAGAGACTTTTTTCGAAGTTAAACAGGGTTATTTAGTATGTTTAAAATGAATTAAACATCTGTAAACTAATTAATTACATGTTTTAATGTTGTTATACTGTTAAGTACTACACAGTATAGAGGTTTAATTTTGACACTTTATTTTCTTTTTTTGTATATTTGATTCTAAAGAAAAAGAAAAAAAATTATGAAAAGAGTACTACAAGTTTTAAAAATCATTTTACTATTTATTTTCTTACCATTTGAAATTTCAAAAGGATCTAAAAGAAAAGCTTATATTAGAATAAAAAAAATGATGATTGCTGCAAATCTATTGTAACAAATGTTTAAATAAATAAAATAAAAAAGCCTTGATAAAATTTCAAGGCTTTTTTATTATGATCTTATTTTAATTCCTTAGGTATTTCACAAACAGGAATAGGTATCATTTTATGTTGATTTATTGTATTTAAGCGAATATATATTTTATATACTTCTTTTTCTCTACCAGTAAAATCATCAGCAATTTTTCCTAGATCTTGCATTTTCATAGCCCATTCTAATTCATCATAAGAGGCACCAATTTGATCTTCATCAGTTCTATTATCTCCCCATAAACCATCAGTAGGAGCTGCATCTATAATTTCATTATTTACTCCAAAATATTTTGCAATTTCATATACTTCAGACTTCATTAAATCTGCAATTGGACTAATATCTACACCTCCATCGCCATATTTTGTATAAAAACCAACACCAAAATCTTCAACCTTATTTCCTGTACCAGCTACTAAATACCCATTTAAAGCAGCAAAATAATAAAGTGTGGTCATTCTTAACCGAGCTCTAGTATTAGCTAAAGACATAAATCTACTTTCTTCGTTTTCAACTTTTGGTAAAGCATCAATTAAACTATCAAAAACAGGGGTTAAATTAACTTCGGTTTTTGATACATTTTCAAAGTTTTCTTGTAACCATTTTATATGATTTTCTGCTCTAGATACCTGTTTTTGTGATTGATGAATAGGCATTTCTAAGCATAAAAGAGGTAAACCTGTTTTTGCACACAAAGTAGATGTTAATGCAGAATCAATTCCTCCAGAAACTCCAATTACAAATCCTTTTATTTTAGCATTTGTTGCATAATCTTTTAACCAATTAATGATGTATTCTGCTACTTTTTCAGTGTTCATTGATAAACTATTTTAGTATTTTTATCGTTCTTAAATTGAGTTACTAAGATACAAAGATTATGAGATTTTTTTTTATAGGATTAATGGTTTTATGCTTGTTTTTTTCTTGTTCTGATAAAAATGAGACTAAAATTGATGTCTCAGAAATTAAAGTTGATTTTTCTATAAAAAGATATGATGTAGACTTTTATAATGCAAATGCAAAAACTTTGACAAATGTTAAGCTAAAATATCCATATTTATTTCCAAATGAATTTACAGATAGTTTAGCTTTAGCTAAAATAAATAACAAAGACGAACAAGAGTTATTTGCTGAAACACAAAAAATATATGATGATTTACTTCCTCTAAAAAATCAACTCAATTCACTTTTTAAGCATATAAAATATTACAATTCAAGATTTAAAGAACCAGATGTTGTAACTCTTTTAAGTAACATAGATTATGAAAGTAGAGTAATTTATGCAGATAGTTTATTACTTATATCTTTAGACGTTTATTTAGGTAAACAACATCGTTTTTATGCAGATTACCCAAAATATATAAAAGAGAATAACACTAAAGAACATCTTGTTGTAGATGTTGCTAATGCAATTATTTATCAGCAAGTTCATCCTTCTAACAAAAGAAGATTTATAGATAAAATGATTTTTGAGGGTAAAAAAATGTATCTGTTAGATTTATATTTACCAACTATTTCTGATCAAGAAAAAATAGGTTATTCTAGTGATAAGTTTAATTGGGCAAATGCAAATGAGCAGCAAATTTGGATGTATTTTATTGATAGAAAAATCTTATTTAGTACAGATTTAAATCTTAATGCTCGATTTTTAGAAAATGGACCTTTTTCTAAATTTTATATGGAGCAAGATAACTTATCTCCAGGTAAAATAGGAGTATGGTTAGGATGGCAAATTGTTCGTTCTTTTATGGAAAAGAATGATGTATCTTTGCAAGAATTATTGAAAATGAATGAAGATGAAATTTTCAAAAAATCTAATTACAAACCTAAAAAGTAATGGCAGTTAAACATAATTCTGAAGTAAAATTTAATATTGGTTTAGACGAAAATAAAATACCAGAAGAAATCTCTTGGTCAGCAGAAGATGGAGGAGTTACCAATGAATATTCTAAGGCAGTAATGATATCTGTTTGGGATCATAAGAAGAAAGATACTTTACGTATGGATTTATGGACAAAAGACATGCCTGTAGATGAAATGAAACAGTTTTATTATCAAACATTAGTTTCTATGGCAGATACTTTTGAAAGAGCAACAGATGATAACAAAATGAGTGCTACAATGCGTGACTTTTGTGATTACTTTGCAGAAAAATTAGAACTTAAAAAGTAACAATTACCCTTTTTTGATTTGATTGATGATGTTTGAATAATCTTCTGTATTATTTACAAAATCAAGTTCTGAAACATCAATAATTAAGGTGTTTAAATTTTGTTGGGTACTTATAAAATTTTTGTATCCATCATGTATTTTTTGGAGATAGCCAGCTTCTATATTTTGCTCATAATCTCTACCCCTTTTTTTAATGTTTTGTAAAAGCCTATCTGTATTTTGATACAAATACACATATAAATCTGGCTTGGTAATTTCATTATACATTAAATCAAACATTCTTCTATACAAAGCATATTCATCTTTCTGAAGTGTAATTTGAGCAAAAATTAAAGATTTAAAAATATAATAATCAGAAACAATAAAGTTTTTAAACAAATCTAATTGTGCTAAATCATCTGATAATTGCTGATATCTATCAGCTAAAAAACTCATTTCTAAAGGAAATGCAAAACGGTCTTTGTCTTCGTAAAACTTTGGTAAAAATGGATTATCTGCAAAACGTTCTAAAATTATTTTAGCATTAAATTCGTCTGACATCATTTTTGCTAAAGATGTTTTACCAGCTCCAATATTACCTTCTATAGCTATGTAATTGTACTTTTCTGATATTGGTATTGGACGAATTAATTTTTCCTCAGTCAAAAAAATTTCTGAAGTGTCTTCACAATTTTTAATGCAAGTAGATAGTTTTTGTTTTTCTATAGGATGAATTACAGTTGCTGCAATTTCTACTAATGGTATTAAAACAAACTTACGATCTAACATTTTAGCATGAGGTACTGTAAGTGTTTTAGAAAAAATAATTTCATCATCAAATAATAAAATATCTATGTCAATATTTCTATCTGAATATCCTTTTTTATCATTTCTTTTTCGACCCAGATTACTTTCTATATCTAAAAGAATTCTCATTAATTTTTCTGGTGGATGATAAGTAGAAACTTTTAAGCAAATGTTATAAAAGTCATTACTATCAAAACCCCAAGAAGCTGTTTTATAAACAGAAGAAATATTTAGAATAGCACCTATTTTTTCAGCAATCATATCAATTGCATTTTGTAGGTTTTCTAACTTATTTCCTTGATTTGTACCTAAAGATAAATATGTAATTCTTTGAATTTTCATTAAGATTCACAAAGAAACTAAAAACATAAAAAAAATCGTCAATATTCATTGACGATTTTTTGAAACTTATTAAGAATTAGAAAAGATTAATCTTCTTTTCTTGGTTCTCTTGGTTTTCTGTCATCACGTCTATTGTCGCGATTTCTATTGTCTCTATTTCCTCTATTATTGTCTCGACCACGATTGTTATTATCTCTCTTAGGTCTTTCTTGCCAGCCTTCTGGTTTAGGTAAAATAGCTTTTCTAGAAACTTTTTCTTTACGTGTTCTAGGATCTATACCAAAGTATTTTACATCTAAAATATCACCTAAATTCACAACATCAGAAACATTATCTGTACGTTCCCAAGCTAATTCGCTTACGTGTAATAAAACTTCGTTTCCAGGAGCTTCAGTATATTCTACAACAGCACCAAAATCTAACATTTTAATTACTTTAACTTCGTAAACACTACCAACTTCTGGCTTAAATAACATAGATTCTATCTTAGCTATTACTGCATCCATTCCTTGTGGTTTTGTTCCTAGAATTTCAATAATACCTTCTTCAGTTATTGGGTCTTCTGTAATTACAATAGTAGTTTCTGTCTCTTTTTGTAATTCTTGAATATGTTTACCTCCAGGACCAATAAATGCACCAATCATATCATTAGGGATACGTCTTGTAATCATTTTTGGAGCGTGAGCTTTTACAGTAGCATTTGGTTTTTCTATAGTATCTGTTAATTTAGATAAAATATGTAAACGTCCATCTCTAGCTTGTTTTAAAGCATTTACTAAAATCTCGTAACTTAATCCTTTGATTTTAATATCCATTTGACATGCTGTAATACCATCAGCAGTACCAGTTACTTTAAAGTCCATATCACCTAAGTGATCTTCGTCACCTAAAATGTCAGATAAAACTGCATAGTTGTCTCCATCAGAGATTAATCCCATTGCAATACCAGAAACAGGTTTTTTTAATTGAACACCTGCATCCATTAATGCCATTGTTCCAGAACAAACAGTTGCCATAGAAGAAGAACCATTAGATTCTAATACTTCACTTACAACTCTTACTGTATATGGGCAATCAGCAGGAATCATACCTTTTAATGCTCTTTGAGCTAAGTTTCCATGACCAACTTCACGTCTAGAAGTTCCTCTTAAAGGACGAGCTTCACCTGTTGAAAAAGGAGGGAAGTTGTAGTGTAAATAGAATGTTTCTTCACCTTCAAAAGATGGCATATCTATTTGGTTTGCTTCTCTTGAAGTACCTAAGGTAACAGTAGCTAAAGCTTGAGTTTCCCCTCTTGTAAATATTGATGAACCATGGGTTGATGGTAAATAATCTACCTCACACCAAATTGGTCTGATGTCTGTAGTTTTACGACCATCTAAACGTAATCCTTCTTTTAGAGTTAAATCACGAATAGCTGTTTTTTGAGCTTTTGCAACATATTTATGGATCAACTTTCCTAATTCAGCTTGCTCTTCTTCAGAAAAAGAATTGAAAACCTCTTCTTTAATTTCACTAAAAGCTGCACCTCTTTCATGCTTAGCAGAACCTGCTTTTGCAATAGCATATGTTTTATCATACACCATATCTTTAATTTTAGCAGCTAAGTCTTCGTCTTCTACTTCTGGCTCGTATTCACGAGTTTCTTTTTTGCCAAATGCTTCAGCTAAAGCAACTTGCGCAGCACATTGTACTTTTATAGCTTCATGAGCAAATTTAATTGCATCAGCCATTTCTTCTTCAGAACACTCGTCCATTTCACCTTCTACCATCATAACAGAATCTGCAGAAGCACCAACCATCATATCAATATCAGCTTCACCTAATTGCGCTCTTGTTGGGTTAATAACAAACTCACCATTTACTCTTGCAACTCTAACTTCTGAAATTGGAGTTTCGAATGGAATGTCTGATAACTGAATAGCAGCAGAAGCAGCTAAACCAGCCATTGCATCTGGCATAACATCATCATCATGAGACATCATCTGAATCATAACCTGAGTTTCTGCATGATAATCTTTTGGAAATAATGGGCGTAAAACACGGTCTACTAAACGCATTGTTAATACTTCACCATCACTTGGTCTTGCTTCTCTTTTAAAGAAACCTCCAGGATAACGTCCTGCAGCAGCAAATTTTTCTCTATAATCTACAGTTAAAGGTAAAAAATCTACATCTGCTTGATGATAATTTGATACAACTGTACATAATAACATACACTTACCTGATTGAACAACAACTGAACCATGAGCTTGTTTTGCAAGCTTACCAGTTTCTAATGAAATGGTTCTTCCATCTCCAAGGTCTATGACCTCTCTAAATACTTTTGGAATCATAAAATTTTTAAATTCTAATTTTTAATTAATTTGTTGTTGTGTTGTAGTTGTTGGATGTTTTTTTCCAATGGAAATTCAAAAGGTTTGTTACTTCTTTTGATTTTTCTTACTTAAAAGTTTGTTACTCTTTTAAGATGTATGCTTCTATTTTGAGTTTAAAAGCGAAACTTTGAGAAGAAATAAAACAAAAAAGAGGCGCATATAGAGCCTCTTTTTATTTTGAAATTATTTTCTAATTCCTAATTCTTTAATGATTGCACGATATCTTGTGATATCTGTTTTCTTTAAGTAATCTAATAAACTTCTACGTTTACCAACCATTCTTACTAGAGAACGCTCTGTATTAAAATCTTTACGATTTCTTTTTAAGTGCTCTGTTAAGTGGTTGATTCTGTGCGTAAATAACGCAATTTGACCTTCTGAATTACCAGTATCGTTTTTACCTTTACCGTGTTTTTCGAAGATTCCTTCTTTTACTTCTTTTGTTAAGTACATGCCAATATTATTTAAATGATTTTTATGTATTGCCTAGCTTTTTGCTTTGCAGCTGCAAATATAGATTATTTTTTTAATAAATAAGTGGTAAATCCTTTCTTTTTAGAAAGTTACATTTTCTTCTTTTCTTATTGGAAGATTCTGAATTAAATCGATATATAAATTTACTTGCTTTTTTAATTCTTTACGTTCGTAAATTGCATCTAAGAAACCATGTTCTAATACAAACTCCGAACGTTGAAAACCTTCTGGTAATTCTTTACCAGTAGTATCTTTTACAACTCTTGGTCCTGCAAAAGCTATTAAAGCATTTGGTTCTGCAATATTTATATCACCCAACATTGCATAAGATGCAGTTGTACCTCCAGTAGTAGGATCTGTACATAAAGATATGTATGGGATTTTAGCTTCTGCTAATTGTGCTAATTTTGCTGATGTTTTTACTAATTGCATTAAAGAAAGAGAAGCTTCCATCATTCTTGCACCACCTGATTTAGAAATCATTAAAAAAGGAATTTTATGCACTATAGAATAATTTATAGCTCTTGCTATTTTTTCTCCTACAACAGAACCCATAGAACCACCAATAAATGCAAAGTCCATTGCAGCAATAACTAAATCTCTACCTAAAGATTTACCTACTGCAGTTCTTACAGCATCTTTTAATTTGGTTTTATCTTGAGCAGCCTTTACTCTATCTGTGTACTTTTTTGTGTCTTCGAATTTTAATGGATCTTTTGAAGTTAAATTTTTATCTAATTCTTCAAATTTATTGTCATCAAAAAATAATTCGAAATATTCTTTACTACCAATTCTTACATGATAACCATCTTCTGGACTTACATATAAATTTTTCTTCAGTTCTTCTGTATCTATAATTTTACCACTTGGTGTTTTATACCACAAGCCTTTTGGAGTGTCTTTTTTTTCTTCTGTTGGAGTCTGTATACCTTTATCTGTTCTCTTAAACCAAGCCATAAACTTTTATTTAGTTTTTAGTATAAAATAGTCTACAAATATAATAGTTTTTATAAACTATAGATGTTTCTTTAACACGATTATTAATAATAAAAAAAAACATCCTAATAAACTTAGGATGTTTTTTTTATTGTATTTGTAATATGCTTTATAAAGTATCTACATTATTCAAGTCTGCAAATGCTTGCTTTAATCTTGTTTTAAATGTCTCTTCACCTAAACGTAACCATTTTCTTGGATCGTAATATTTTTTGTTAGGTTGGTCAGCACCTTCTGGGTTTCCAATTTGAGTGGCTAAATAATCTGCTTTACCTTGCATGTAATCACGAATACCTTCTGTAAAAGCAAACTGTAAATCTGTGTCAATGTTCATTTTTATAACACCATACCCAATTGCTTCTCTAATTTCTTCTACAGTAGAACCAGAACCACCATGAAAAACAAAATCGATATGATTTTCTTCAACACCAAATTTCTTAGTTACAAACTCTTGAGAATTCTTTAAGATTTTAGGAGTCAATTTTACGTTTCCTGGTTTATAAACACCATGTACGTTACCAAAAGCAGCAGCAATTGTAAATTGTGGTGAAACTTTCATTAACTCTTCATAAGCATAAGCAACCTCTTCTGGTTGTGTATATAATTTAGAAGCATCTACATCAGAATTATCAACTCCATCTTCTTCACCACCAGTTATTCCTAATTCAATTTCTAAAGTCATACCCATTTTGCTCATTCTAGCTAAATATTCTTTACAAATTTCCATGTTTTCTTCTAAAGGCTCTTCAGATAAATCTATCATATGAGAACTATATAATGGTTTACCTGTTTCTGCAAAATGCTTTTCAGATGCATCTAATAAACCATCTATCCAAGGCAATAATTTCTTTGCACAATGATCTGTATGTAAAATTACAGGAACACCATAAGCTTCTGCTAATTCGTTTACATGTTTTGCACCAGCAATACCACCAGCAATTGCAGCTTTTTGGTTTTCGTTAGATAAACCTTTACCAGCATTAAATTGTGCACCTCCATTAGAAAATTGAATAATTACAGGAGAGTTTAATTCTTTTGCAGTTTCTAAAACCGCATTTATTGTGTTAGAACCTACTACATTAACCGCTGGTAAAGCAAAACCTTTTTCTTTTGCATAGTTAAAAATTTCTTGAACTTCTTTTCCAGTTGCTACACCAGGTTTAATATTATGACCCATGATAAGTTGATTTATTTATAAATTAATACTTCAAAAATAATGAAAAATAGTAAGTTACTTTTCTTTAAATAGTATAAAATAACGAAAACGTTATATTTTTTAGACTGTTTTAAAATGGGTAGTTAATACCTATATTATAAACTGCGTTAGAGAAATTATAGTTTTTGAACCATTTATTTCCAGACAAATAGGGTTCGTAAGTTTTAAAGCCTACATCAAATCGTAAGATTAAAAAATTAAAATCTAGCCTTGCACCAAAACCAGAACCAATTGTAATATCTTTTAATGATGATAATCCTGTAAATCGAGTGCCATCTTCTGCGAAGCTAGAATCAGAAATATCCCAAATATTTCCAGCATCTATAAATAATGCACCTTTAAGTCTACTAAACATATCAAACCTATATTCTGCACTAGTTAAAAATTTAAAACTACCAACATTAAATTCTAATCCTGTGTTGCTTCTTCCTGGACCTAGTTCGTAAGTTTGCCAAGCTCTAATATCATTAGAACCTCCTGCAAAATAACTTTTTACAAATGGAATGTCAGAATTATCATAAGTAATAATTGCTCCTAAAAAAGTTCTAATTGCAAATACTGAGTTGTTTCTTAATCCCCAAAACTTCTTGTATTCTATATCAGTTTTAAAATACTGAGCTAATGGTATTCCTAAAAAAGTTTTTTTATTGTTACTATTAGTGTTTTTAGATAATATACCCATGATATTACCAGAATTTGCAATTCTAAATCTGAAAAAAGAAAAGTCAGAATCTTTAAAATCTAATTGATTGTTATATGTGAAAGAATAAGCAATTGTAGGAATGATAAAATCTGAAGTAATAATATTATATCTATTTAAAATATTCGCATTATTGCTAAATTCATCTGGATTTGAAGATTGAAAACCACTGTCTTGAAATACAGTATTCATGAAAGAAACTGCTTCATCAGGTAAAGCTAACACTCTGTTAGGGTCATTATAATATACCTTTGCTATATCATTTAAGTTTTGATATTCTGAATTGTAAATGCTAAAAAAACTATCAACATTTAAATTTTTAATGTATTGTGTGTTTAGCACTTCTAATTGAATAGTTCTTTTAGAATTGTATTGCCATTTAAAATCTGTTAAGAAAGAGAAAGTTTGCCTGTCTAAACCAATATTTTTTTGAAAACTTGTTCCTAAAGAAATTATAGTTCTAGGAGACATTCTTTTTGGCACCAATCTACTTAATCCAAAAGGTACTACAAATCTAGGTATTTCTAAAGAAGCATCTGCACCTATTTCCCAACCAGGGCCATTATTAGAGTTAAACCAGGTACCTAAAAAAGACATTTTAAATAGCTCAGCACCTCTAAACGTGTTTCTGTTTGATAATGAAAATTTACCAGAGACACCAATATTTCTAATATTAGAATGAGTAAGTTCTGTTTCGAAACCAATAGTGTATTTTTCTAAAGGAGATAAAAATACATCCATCCTAAGTTGATCTTCAGAACCAGAAATTGTACTAAAGTTTATATTGGTAGACTTAAAGTTTTTTAAAGATTTTAAGTGACTTCTGGTTAAGTTTCTTAAAGTATCTTTATAAATCATATTTGGTCCTAAAAAAATAGACTGTGATAAATACTTAGGATTATATTTTATTTTATCATGTGCAAAAAAATTGATGCCTTTATACTTTATAGTATCACTTATTGGATCTCCTTTTTTTGCAAAAGTATAATCTGTATATACATTAACTTCATTTATAGTATGAACACTGTATGGTTTTTCTACATATTTTCCATTCTCTTCTTTTAAACGATTCGAAGAAATTAAAAAATCTACATTGGTTTTATAATCGGTTCTTGTAGAATCTACATAAAAGCCTAAAGCAGATTCAGAAAAATGAACAATACCAGAGTTTCTATATAGTTTTACAATATTAGCAGCTTCTCTTCTAAACGTTTGATCTTTATATTGGTCACCAGAAATTAAAAAACTATTAATACCAGAATTCTTATAAATAGAATCTAAAACAGGTGAATCTATTTTAATATTTATAGTATCTAAAGTTGTAGGTATTCCTTTATTTATAAAGTAAGAAACTGCAGCTTTTTTACTAATAGAATCTCTTTTAATTTTATAATTAATTTTAGAATCAAAAAAGCCTTGGGTTTTATAATAAGCTGCTAAATTATTTGCGGTTCTATTAATTTTTGTGGGATTTATAATTTGAGGTTCTTGATAACTTAAAAACCATTTATTTAAATTTATAAAAGAATTAGCATAAGCAATACTTTGTTTTTCAGAGAAAATCTTTTTTACAAAATTGTAAGAATTTGGATTTTCTTTAGCCCACTCAGAAGGTGTTTTGGGTTTGTCATGATTTCCTATATTATGAAAATATAATCCAAAAGGAACACCTAAAAAGCGTGAGTTTGGCTTTTGTAAAACATATTTTTGCAGTTTTGGTGCAGCTGTTTTTGTACTATCAATAAAAAAGTAATTATCTGTTAACATAAAATCACCATCTTTAATATGCTTAGTAGAATTACAAGCTGCAAGAATTAAGAAAATGAACAAATAAAAAGAAAGTTTTTTCATTACTTTAGCATTGCTAAGAATATCAAAAATAGTATTTTTCAACGTTATAATTGTATTTCAATTCGATTAATGAGTATCTCTAAAAATCAACTTAAATTAATAACAAGTTTATCACAAAAAAAGTATAGACAAAAGCACAAATTATTTGTTGCAGAAGGCGTAAAAGTTGTAAATGAATTATTAAATTCTTCTTTTGAACTAGATCAATTATTTGCTACTGAAGATTTTGATAAACAGAATAAAAATTGTCAAATAATTTCTAATGAAGAATTAAGGAAAATTAGTAGTCTAAAAACACCAAATAAAGTACTAGGCATCTTTAAAATTCCTGCTGAAAAAGAAATTAGTAACAAAGGTTTAATATTAGTTTTAGACGATATTAATGATCCAGGAAATTTAGGAACAATTATTCGTTTGTGTGATTGGTTTGGTATTACAACATTAGTGTGTTCTAATGAAACTGTAGATTGTTATAATCAAAAAGTTGTGCAATCTAGTATGGGTTCTTTAACTAGATTAGCTATAAAATATTTAAACTTAAAAGAATATTTATCTAATACAGAACGGCCTACTTTTATAGCTGATATGGATGGGGAAAACGTTTACAAAAAAGAATTGCCTAAAGAAGCTGTTTTGATTATGGGTAATGAAGCAAATGGTGTTTCTGACGAAATTAAAAGCTTAATAAAACATAAAATATCTATCCCAAGATTTGGTAATCTACAAGAAACTGATAGTTTAAATGTTGCAACTGCAACAGCTATTTTATTAAGTGAATTTAGAAGAAATTAAAGTTTATTTTACTCAAAAGCAAAGTTTAAGAAAATTCCACGAGTACCCATAAAATTCACTGGTGCTGTCCATTGGCTATTGGGGTCATCATCGTATTTAATCTCATTATTCATGGCAAAAACTCCACGAATAGAAGGAGAAAATTTAAAGAAATTTAAGTAGATATCTATACCAATACCAACTTCGTACATAAAGTTATGTGTTTGCATTCTAAATTGTCCAGCAGAATTATCATCTTGATTTTGTTCATTACTAGAAAAATTATAATCATAAGATACACCTGCCAATAAATAGGGTCTAATATTTTTATATCTATCTGTACTGAATTTTAAAACTAAGGGTACATGCAAAAAGGTAGAACTAACCTCTCTAACACTATCTCTTTGTGTTGCAATGTGGTTAAAATATATATTTTTAGAGTTGGTAATTAAACCAGGTTCTAAACGTAAATTTAAATTTTTATGAAGTCTTAAATCTGCAATTAAACCTACATTAAAACCAGAAGAAGGTTCTACATTAATATTTGCATTTTGTATAGCACTATTTCTAAGGTTTAATTTAAAATCATTTTGATTTACCCCAAGATAAAAACCATAATGAATTTTTCTTTTATCGAATGTTGGTAAATTTTCTACACGTTCTCTTTGTGCAAAGATTGACGTGCAAATATTAAAGAGTAGAAATACTAAAATTACTTTTTTTCTCATTTACTTTTTTGCTGTATAAATAGTAGCAGAACCAAAAGTTACAGGTTGATGTTCTGTATGAGTAAACCCATTTTTTTTCAAAATATTGTTGAAAGTTTCTCCAAATGGAAAAGAATTCGCAGATTCAGATAAATAAGAATAAGCAACTTTGTCTTTAGAAAACAATTTTCCAATAGTAGGTAATACAAAATTAGTATATAATTTATACCCTTGTTTAAATGGAAATTTTGTAGGATTTGATGTTTCTAAAATAACTAACACTCCTGTTGGTTTTAAAACCCTAGCAATTTCTTGAATACCTTTGTCTAAATTGGCAAAATTTCTTACTCCAAAAGAAACAGTAATAGCATCAAAGGTGTTGTCTTCGAAAGGCATATCCTCAGAATCGCCAACAATCATATCTATTTTTTCAGATAATTTAGCTTTGGCAATTTTTTGTTTACCAACCTCTAACATACCTGCAGAAATATCTAATCCAATTACTTTATCTGGATTTAAAGTTTCTGCCATCATTAACGCTAAATCTCCAGTACCAGTAGCAATATCTAGTATTTGCTTTGGATTATTTTCACCAACAATTTTTCCAACTTTTTTACGCCATTTTACATCAATTCCTAAAGAGATTACTCTATTTAAACCATCGTAATTTTTAGAAATGGTATCAAACATTTGAGTAACTTGTTCTTTTTTACCAAGTTTAGAATCTTTGTAAGGCTTTACAGTTTTAGACATTTAATTATCCGTTTAAAGCTACCACTTCATTAATTTGATTTGGTAACATTTCTTTTAAAAGAGTTTCAATTCCGTTTTTTAATGTAGCAGTAGAAGATGGGCATCCACTACAAGCTCCTTGTAAAATAACACTTACAACTTTGTTGTTTTCATCATAAGAATTAAAGGCAATATTTCCTCCATCTCCAGCAACAGCAGGTTTAATGTATTCATCTAAAATGTCTGCAATTTGAGCTGAAATTCCCTCTAGTTTTACTTCAATTTTAGGAGCAGTTGATGTTTCTGAAGTTTCAGAAACTTTAGGTAATTCTTTTATAATGGTTTTACCCTCAACAAGATATTCGCGAATAAAAGACCTAACTTCTGCAAAAACTTCATTCCACTCTATCATATCATATTTGGTAACAGAAATATAATTATCAGAGATAAAAACTTCTTTTACAAACGGAAAATTAAAAATAGCTTGTGCTAAAGGAGATGATTTACTTGCTTCTTCTATGTTTTTATATTCAACATCAATTTCTGTTAGCTTCTTATTGGTTCCAAATTTCATTACTGCAGGATTTGGAGTAACCTCTGCATAAACTTCTATAGCTTCTTTTTTTTGAGTTGATATTTCTTCGTTTACAATTTTATTTCCATCAGAAATATAAGCTTCAATTTGTTCCCTTACTTCTTCTTGAACATCTATCCACTCAACAATATCAAATCTTTGTATTGCAATAAAATTTGCTGTAAAAAATACCTTTTTAACAAATGGTAAATAAAATAATTGCTGTGCTAATGGTGAATTTTTTGCCTCGTCAATATTTGAAAATTCATAGCTACCACCATTAATTAATATCTTGTTACTATTAAACTTTAAAATAGTATTATTTGTAGTTTCTTGTATTGTAATGTTTACCTCTTGCATAATCTTTAAACTAAGTTGCAAAATTACGGTAAAAAAAATGATTACAATAAAAAAGACTTTGTATGTTTTCTATACAAAGTCTTAAAATTTATGTGTTTATATAATTATAGGTTTATTGTAACTGTACCAGTAAATACTTTATTATTTTGTGATAACTCTGCTGCATTAACATTAAATCCTGAATAAAAATTATAAGCAGAAGTTCTGTTATTGTCTGTAAAAGAGAAATCTAATCTAAAATTACCAAAATTGTAACCACCACCTAAAGAATATCCTTCTAAATTATCAGAATCTAAGGCTTGTTTAATTGGGTTTTGTTCAAACCTATAACCACCTCTTAGACTAAATCTATTAAATCTCCACTCTGTACCAACATTAAAGTTGTGGGTGTTTCTGTAATTATCTTGAAAAGATTGATTTTCTTGATTAAAATTACCTCTTGATAAGCGCATATTTTGAAAATTTCTATTTGAATAATCTACACTAAAAAGTCCAAATTTTCCAACAATTAATGCAGCACTGGCTGTTAATTTACTTGGTGTTCTTAATCTAAAATCAAAGATTTGCGAAGGAAAACCATTAACTGTGTTGTCATAAATAACATTGTCATTACTTACATAAATTTCTGTATCACCATTAAAACCATCATTATCTAAAATGTTATTCTCATCAATTACTTCTGTAAACCATGTTGGAGTTTGGTATGATAAACCAAATCTAAAATTTTTATGTAATTTATAAATAAAACCAAGGTTAGCAGAAAAACCAGTACCTGTAATAAGACTTTCTTGATACAAGAATGCATCTAATTCATTACCATTTGTATCACTATTAAATTCACTTAGCGTAGATTGTTGGCTAAAATTTAAATCATAAAAATTAATAGCTACACCTAAATGAAGTTTATTTTGATGTACAGCAGATAAACCAATATTTAACTCTGTTAGATCACCTCTATAGTTATTAAAAAAACGTTGCTCATCTGCAATATTATATTCTAATGCTGGCGTATTTGTATCTAAAGGAAAGTTTGTAAAAGTAGCTACACCACTATTTCCTTGTGCAGAAAAACTATCATTAAAATCCTTGGTCATTCTATAATTAAAACCAAGTGCAAACTTTGTCCATTCATTTGAATAATTAGTATCAAAAACTAAAGCAGCACCAGCTTGAGAAATATTAATAAATTCGTCTTGTGTACCTAAAGTATTCCCATAATAAGTGGTATTTATTGTTGAATTTCTAGAATTAAATGTTCCAGAAAATACACTATTATTAAATACTGATAAACCAGCTGGATTTATATTAATAGATGAAATATCTCCACCTAAAGCTCCGAATGCACCTCCCATAGCTGTAAATCTTGCAGTACTATTATTGTCATTTTGAGAAAATAAAATTCCTAAATCTTCATAACCCAAGGCTTGACTAAAAGACAAGGAAGTTACTGCTAAAAATATCGCTGTTGTAATAATTTTTTTCATTTTTTTTGGATTTTTTTAATTACCTCTTTTAGATCTACTAGAATTTCTACTTGATCCTCTGCTAGAACTTCTGGTGCTTGAGCTTCTACTTGAAGAACTTCTAGAACTTGTTGCTCTAGAAGTAGATGACCTTCTTGAAGGAGTATAACCTCTTGAACTAATTCCTCTTGATGAAGATCTATTAATAGTTCTATTATTACCTCTAGAAGAACTACCTCTTCTAATTGTAGATGAACCCCTTCTTTGAGAACTTCTTCTAATTGTTGAAGAATTTCTTCTATTAGTAGAAGTATTTCTTCGAACATTTGAAGAGCTTCTTCTCGAGTAATTTGAATTTGTATTTCTTCTTACTCTTGAGTTAGAATTAAACGAGTTATTTCTTCTACTTGTTACACTATATCTTCCATTTGATGTTGTTCTTCTGCCAAATCTATTATTGGTAACCCTTGCTCCATATCTTTGGTTTCTATAATACCTATTATTCCAACCCCAATTATTCCAATAAGGACTTTCTCCCCAGAAAGCTCCACTCCAAGCCCAGTTATTTTGATAAGGATTCCAGTATGGATTATAAGCCCAAAATCTATTACCTCCCCAAAAATGATTTCTCCAAAAAGCTCCACCACCCCAAAAAGGATCATTCCATCCCCAATAATTCCAATTATTAAATGCCCAAGGATTATTCCAACCCCATCCAAAACCATTACCACCCCAAAAAGGATCAAATAAATTAACATTAACAACTACATCATTGTTTTCATATCCCCAAGGACTATTTTCATTATAAAATTCATCATCATTAACATTATCTCCTCCAGAGTTGTAAGAATCAACATCAACAAATATTTCATTGTCATCAATAGTATTTAGTCTATCTAACTCTTTAGTAAAATAATTATCTTCATATTCTTGATATTCCTTTTTTTCTAAAACAACTACTGGTCTTTCTTTTTTAGTAAATGTTGTATCATCATAAATACCATCATTATTAGAAATATTTTGATAAGATCCACAAGAAACCAACAAAATAGAAGCTATTAATAAGATTAAAAAGTTGTAAATTTTCGAAGATTTATAATGTAATTTCATAATGATATTATTTTATATGGCACATAATCTAATAATTTTGCATCCAAAACACTAAATTATACTAATTTTGTACCCGATTTTAAAAATTTGAAATAATTTAAAAAGAATTTCATTTAATAATAATCAACATTTGTGCCAAAAATATATTTATGAGCAAGAAGTTAACGAAAAGATCAGAAGATTATTCAAAGTGGTATAACGAATTAGTAGTAAAAGCTGATTTAGCTGAAAATTCTGCTGTTAGAGGTTGTATGGTTATAAAACCTTATGGTTTTGCTATTTGGGAAAAAATACAAGCAGAATTAGATAGGATGTTTAAAGAAACTGGTCATCAAAATGCGTATTTTCCTTTATTTGTTCCAAAAAGTTTATTTGAGGCTGAAGAAAAAAATGCTGAAGGTTTTGCAAAAGAGTGCGCAGTTGTTACGCATTATCGCTTACAAAATGACCCTGATAATGAAGGAAAATTAAGGGTAGACCCAGAAGCTAAATTAGAAGAGGAGTTAGTAGTAAGGCCAACGTCAGAAGCAATTATTTGGAATACGTATAAAGGATGGATACAATCTTACAGAGATTTACCATTACTAATAAATCAATGGGCAAATGTTGTAAGATGGGAAATGCGTACTAGATTATTTTTAAGAACTGCAGAATTTTTATGGCAAGAAGGCCATACAGCACATGCAACTAAAAATGAAGCAATTGCAGAGGCAAAGCAAATGCAAGAGGTTTATGCTGAATTTGCAGAAAATTTTATGGCAATGCCAGTAGTAAAAGGGGTGAAGTCTGATAGTGAACGTTTTGCAGGTGCTGAAGATACTTATACAATAGAAGCTTTAATGCAAGATGGAAAAGCTTTACAAGCTGGGACAAGCCATTTTTTAGGACAAAATTTTGCTGAAGCTTTTGATGTTAAATTTACCAATAAAGAAGGTAAACAAGATTATGTTTGGGCAACTTCTTGGGGAGTTTCTACGCGTTTAATAGGTGGTTTAATTATGACACATTCAGATGACAATGGGTTAGTATTGCCTCCAAAGTTAGCTCCAATTCAAGTTGTAATTGTTCCTATATATAAAGGACAAGATCAATTAGATGCAATTTCAGAAAAAGTAAAATCAATTCAATCAGATTTAAGAAAAAAAGGAATTACTGTAAAATTTGATGATAGAGATACTTTTAGACCAGGAGCAAAGTTTGCAGAATATGAATTAAAAGGAGTTCCTGTTAGAATTGCAATTGGAAATAGAGATTTAGAAAACGGAACATTAGAAATAGCGAGAAGAGATACCTTCGAAAAACAAATTGTTAATCAAGACGATTCTGTAAACTTTATTGAAAATTTATTAGAAGAAATCCAAGTTAATTTATTTCAAAAGGCAATTGATTTTAGAAAACAAAACACTTCTATTGTTGACGATTTTAAAGAATTTAAGAAAGCTATTAAAAAAGGAGGCTTTGTTTCTGCACATTGGGATGGTACAGAAGAAACTGAAGATAGAATTAAAGAATATACAAAAGCAACTATTAGATGTATACCTAATTACGCTAAAGAGGAATCAGGTGTTTGTGTTTTAACTGGAAAACCATCAAACAAAAGAGTGCTTTTTGCTAAAGCATATTAAAAAAATAAATTTTTTAAAAAAATATTGCAGATTTTTAAAAACATTGTATATTTGCATCCGCAATTAAAGATTATTTAATTGTTTTGGTCCGTTCGTCTAGGGGTTAGGACGCCAGGTTTTCATCCTGGTAACACGGGTTCGATTCCCGTACGGACTACAAATTTTTATTAAAAATAAAGAAATAGAATAATGGCAAATCATAAGTCAGCATTAAAAAGAATCAGAAGTAACGAAGCAAAGAGGTTACGTAATAAATATCAGCATAAAACAACAAGAAATGCTGTTAGAGATTTACGTGCTATAGAAGATAAAAAAGAAGCTGAAGGTAAATTACCTAATGTTATTTCTATGTTAGATAAACTAGCTAAAAATAATATCATACACGATAATAAAGCAGCTAATTTAAAATCTAAATTAACGAAACACGTTGCTGCTTTATAGTTATAAGTAGTAAAAAATAAAAAAACTCTGAATTTTAATTCAGAGTTTTTTTTTATCCTTAAATTTTTTTAAAAATCATAGTTTTTATGAGCATCAAGTCTTATAAAAATAAATAGAAGAATAGTAAAACCCCATAAAGAAGAACCACCATAACTAAAAAAAGGTAATGGAATACCGACAGTTGGTAGTAAACCAATTACCATACCTATATTAACTGCAACATGAAAAAATAATATTGATGCCACTCCATAACCGTAAACTCTTCCAAATTTATTGGTGTGAGTCTCTGCTAAATATATAATTCTAAATAATAATAACATAAAGAATAGTATAACTAAACTAGTGCCTACAAATCCCCACTCTTCCCCAATAGTACTAAAAATATAGTCTGTATCTTGTTCTGGTACAAAATCTCCTTGAGTTAAATCTCCCTTTAAAAAACCTTTTCCAAAGTAACTGCCAGAACTAATAGTAAATTCTGATTGATATGAGTTATAGCCAATATTTTTATTATCAACTTTAAGACCTAAAAGAACTTCGAAACGATCTCTATGATGTTGTTTAAATACATTATTATAAATGTATGCAGTTCCAAATGTAAATAATGCTATAATAGTGTATAGACCAATAATTTTATACCAGTTAAATCTTAAAAATCTTTTTCCTCCTTTATAGATCAAATAGATTAAAATAATACTTATAATTACATATAATGATAAGAGAATTTTATTCACACCAAATAATACTGTTAAGAAGAAAATAGAAATACAAGTAACACCAATAATAATATAGTTTAGTGTTAATCCTTCTCTGTTTAAGACAAAAAAGAAAGATAAATATATAAGTGCAGATCCAGCATCTGGTTGTAAAGTAATAAGTAATGCTGGTAAGAAAATAATAATGAAAGCTTTAATTTGATTTTTTACTAATTTTAGATTGTATTGTCTATCACTCATTAATTTTGCAATACCTAAAGTTGTGCAAGCTTTTACAAATTCTGATGGTTGTAGGCTCATAAACCCAAAATTAAACCAAGATTTTGCTCCATTTATTTCTTTACCAAAAGGAAATAAAAGTACTAATGCAATTATTGAAATTACATAAAATATACTAGCATATTTCTCATAAAATTTAGAATTAAAAAATAGTATTAATATTATGAGAGGGAAACATAGGCCAATCCAAATTAGTTGTTTACCATATCTTTTAGAAAAGTCTAGTATTTCAAAATTGTTTTCTTCTACAATGGCAGCATAGATATTTAACCAGCCAAAACCAACTAAAACAATGTAAAAAAAAACTAAAATCCAATCTACACCTGCAAAAATATTATTTCGTTCCTGACGCAAATTCTTCTGGATTTGTTAGCTGCAAATCATAAATATTTTGCAAACTTAAGTTTAACATATTTTGCTCTCTATATTTATTGGCTTTTGAAATAAAACCATTAATATATTTTTCAACAATAAGGCTTGTTATTGGGGCTGCAATTGTAGATCCATAACCTCCATTTTCTACAAAAACAGCTAAGGCAATTTTAGGATTATCTTTTGGTGCAAAAGCAACTAAAATAGAATGATCTTGTAATTGAATTACTTTACCTTCTTTTCTAATAAAATTTTCTGCTGTACCAGTTTTTCCGCAAATTGGGATTCCTTTCACTTGACTCCATTTTCCTGTTCCTGTTTTAAAAACTTCATGCATAGCTTCTATTACAGGTTCAAAATGTGGTTTGTCTATTGTGGTTTTTTTTGGATTAATATATTTAGGGTCATCTATAGGTCTGTCATCAATTCTTTTTACAATATGAGGTGTATAAAAGAAACCTCTATTTGCAATAGCAGCTGTAAAATTAGCCAATTGTATTGGTGTCGTTAAAATTTCACCTTGACCAATAGCATTTGATATATTAGAAGACCCATTCCAAGCATATTTTAGTCTACTATCATAATATTTTCCATCAGGGATTAAGCCAGGAACACCTGCAGGTAAATCATATCCTAAATAGTTTCCAAGACCAAAACTAGATATGTGTTTGTTCCAATTATCTAAGCCTTCTGAAGGTTTATTATTATTTTCTACAATTCTTTTATAAGTATTTGAAAAATAGCTATTACAAGATCTAGCAATTGCAGTTTTTAATCGAATTGGTCTACCATAAATATCACAATGGCATTTCATAAATTCATTAGATCTATTTCCATATCTAAATCCTCCATAGCAAGTGAAACTAGTATTTGTGTTAATTACATTTTCTTGCAATCCAATAAGAGCATTCATCATTTTAAATGGAGAACCAGGAGGATAAGCAGCAAGTAAGCCTCTATCAAAAGTTGGTTTTTCTATACTATCTAATTTAAAAAGTTTATATGAGTTAGGAGATCTTTTTCTACCAACTAACATATTAGGATCGTAAGAAGGGGCTGTAACTAAAGCTAAAATTTCTCCAGAAGAAGGTTCAATAGCAACAATGCCACCTCTTTTTCCTTTCATTAATTTTTGAGCATATTGTTGTAACTCTATGTCTAGTGTTAATGTTAAATCTTTTCCGTTTTCTGGTAAAGTATCATAAGCCCCATTTTTATAAGACCCTGTAACTCTATTAAATCTATTTCTATGTAAATATCTTTTCCCTTTTTTACCTCTTAAAACATCCTCATATTGTCTTTCTACACCATCTTTACCTTCTAATTCCCCTTGTTGATAGTAATTGTTATTTCTAGCTTTTTGTTCATTTACTTCGCCAATATAACCTAAAACATTTGCTGCTGCATTTATTGGATAATCTCTGATTATTCTTTTCTGAATGTAAAATCCTTGATATTTATGTAGTTTTTCTTGTAAGTAAGCAAAATCTTCTTTAGCAAGTTGTTTTAAAAATACTGAAGGTAAATAAGAAGCGTAATTTTCAGCTTTTTTAAAACGTCTTTTAAAATCTTTTTTAGAAATTTTTAAGAGTTTACAAAATTCAAGAGTATCAATTTCTTTAACTTGATTAGGTTGAACCATAACATCATAAGAAAGTTGATTGGCTACTAATAATTTACCATTTCTATCATAAATATAACCTCTTTCAGGGTAGTTGTATTCTACTTTTACTGCAGCATTTCTAATTGGGTCATAGTTTTCTCCTTCAATTACTTGAAGTTGAAAAAGTCTACCAATAAAGATAAAACCAGTTATGGTTATTAGAAAATAAAGTAAAAAGCTTCTTTGCATTGTTAATTTTTCTTCTTAAAAATGTACGCACCTAGAAAAAACAAAATTAAAGTAAAAATACTTGAAAACAATGTGTTTAGTAATACGTTTGAAAAATTTTGAAAACTAAAATTAGCAAAAGAAAAGTATATGAAATGATGTATAACTGTTAAAGTTACTACATAATTGAAAACTTTACCAAAAGGTTCTGAGTTTAAGTTAAAAAAAGGGTAATCTATAGCTGTTTTTTTTAAATATAAACGAATAAAAAATAATCGAATATAAGCTATGAAAAGTATAGAAAGGGCATGTATGCCTCCTGTATCAGAAAAAAAATCGATAGAAATACCTAATAAAAAACAATAAAATAAAAATGGAATTCTATTTTCCTTTAAAGGATAATAAAAAACAAAAGCGATGTAAACGTAAGGATTAATAAAACCTAAAAACAAGATATTATTTAAAATTAATACTTGTAAAAGAAGTAAAGAAAAAAACAGTGTTATTGTACTAAGAGGATTATTCATTGTTTTCTAAATTTTTAATTTCAATTTTATTGAAATTTTTAACAATGTATATGTATCCTAAATTACTCATATCATTAAATAAAGTAACATCAACTTTATTGTCAGCTGTATTACCATTATTTATTTTTGATATTGTACCTATTAAAATTCCTTCAGGAAAAATAGTGGATTTTCCATCAGTTTCTATAGTGTCTCCAATTTTTAAAGGTGCTTGTCTTGGAATATCATATAACTGAACTATTTTATAATCTTTTCCATCCCAACTTAATGTTCCAAAATAGTTTGTATTTTTTAGTCGAGCATTAATTCTACTATCTCTATTTAAAATGGATTGAATTCTAGTGTAATTCGTAGATGTGTTTTCTGTAATTCCAATTATACCCTTACTGTTAAATGCAGCCATTTCTTTAGAAATCCCATCTTTTTGCCCTTTATTAACTGTTAAGAAATTAAATTGTTTGCTGTAGTTGTTGTTAATAATTTTTGCTGCAGTATAGCTATATTTTTGTTTAAACTTACTCGAATCAATTACTGTAAACTCTAGTTCTTTTAAAGAATCTAAGAAAGACTTTTTTGCTAAAAGATTTTTTAAATAAGTGTTTTCTTCAGACAATCTTTTGTTTTCTGTTCTTAAATTGAAGAAATCAGAAATATTAGAATACTGACTATAAAAACCACCTGTTAAATTATTAGCAGAATTAACAAACTTACTTCTATGAAATTCTAGATTATTAAATGTTAAAGAAAGCGCAATGATTTCTAACAATAAAAAGAATAGAAAGTATTTAAACTTTTGAAAAAAGTAAATAATTTGTTGCATTGTTAGAATTTAAAATGCTAATTCATCAACACATTTTTGTATTTATTTAATTCTTTTAAGGCAATGCCTGTTCCACGAACAACAGCTCGTAAAGGATCTTCTGTTACGTAAACAGGTAAATCTGTTTTACGAGATAAACGCTTGTCTAATCCTCTTAACATAGACCCACCACCAGCTAAATAGATTCCTGTATTGTATATATCTGCAGCTAATTCTGGTGGTGTTTTAGATAAAGTCTCCATAACAGCATCTTCAATTCTTAAAATAGATTTATCTAAAGCCTTAGCTATTTCTCTAAAAGAAACTTGAACTTGTTTAGGCTTACCACTTAATAAATCTCTTCCTTGAACTAACATTTCATCTGGAGGTGTATCTAAATCTTCTGTAGCTGCACCAATTTGAATTTTTACTTTTTCTGCTGTAGTTTCACCAACATGTAAATTGTGCTGTGTTCTCATGTAATACATAATATCACTTGTAAATAAATCACCAGCAACTTTTACAGATTGATCACACACAATTCCACCTAAAGCAATAACTGCAATTTCTGTAGTACCACCACCTATATCAATAATCATGTTTCCTTTTGGTTCCATAATATCTATACCAACACCAATAGCAGCAGCCATTGGCTCGTATATTAAATAGATTTCTTTGGCATTCATATGTTTTGCAGAGTCACGAACTGCTCGCTTTTCTACTTCTGTGATTCCAGAAGGGATACAGATTACCATTCGTAATGCTGGTGGAAATAATTTCTTTTTAATTGATGGTATTTTTTTTACAAACTCTTTAATCATCTCTTCAGATGCTTGAAAATCTGCAATAACTCCATCTTTTAAAGGACGAATTGTCTTTATATTTTCATGAGTTTTACCTTGCATTAAGTTAGCTTCTTGACCAATTGCAATAATTTTTCCTGTTGTTCTATCTCTAGCAACAATAGAAGGGCTGTCTATAACAACTTTTCCTTCATGGATAATTAATGTATTTGCGGTTCCAAGATCAATCGCAATATCCTCAGTCATAAAATCGAAAAAACCCATATTTATTTTTCTTGTTATTTATTGATGTACTCTTACAAATCTAGTAAATTAAATCTGTAATCACGTAACAAATTCTTAATGTTTAAAATGTCTTGTTCCTGTCATCACCATAGACAAATTATTGTCATTACAATAATCGATACTTAACTGGTCTTTTATAGATCCTCCAGGTTGAATTACACTTTTAATTCCTGCTTTATCAGCAATTTCAACACAGTCTGGAAATGGGAAAAAAGCATCACTTGCCATAACTGCACCTTCTAGATCAAATCCAAAATTTCTTGCTTTTTCTATAGCTTGATTTAAGGCATCAACTCTACTTGTTTGTCCTGTACCACTTGCTAATAACTGTTTGTTTTTAGCTAAAACAATAGTATTAGATTTTGTGTTTTTACAAAGTTTAGAAGCAAATAATAAATCTTCTAACTCGTTTTTAGAAGGATTAGTATTAGTTGCATACGTTAAATCTTCTAATTTATCTGTGACATTATCTTTGTCTTGAACTAAGGCTCCATTTAAACAAGTTCTTATGGTTGTTTTTGGTAACTCTACTTCTTTTTGAATTAAAATAATTCTATTCTTTTTTCCTTTTAAAATTGATAATGCTTCATCTGTATAACTTGGTGCAATAACAACTTCACAGAATAATTTATGAATCTCTTCTGCTGTTGCAGTATCTATTTCTGTATTTGCTATTAATATTCCACCAAAAGCAGAAACAGGGTCACCAGCTAAAGCATCTACATAAGCTTGTTTAATAGTATCTCTTTGAGCAAAACCACATGCGTTATTGTGTTTTAAAATTGCAAAAGTTGGAGCTTCACCTTTAAATTCTTCCATTAAATTTACTGCAGCATCAACGTCTAATAAATTATTGTAGCTTAATTCTTTGCCATGTAATTTGTCGAACATAGCTTCTAAATCTCCAAAGAAAAATCCTTTTTGATGTGGGTTTTCTCCATATCTTAAAACTTGACCCTTTGGTTCACTAATTTTTAATATAGGTTCTTCATGATTGTTAAAGTAATTAAAGATAGCAGTATCATAATGAGAAGAAATATTAAAAGATTTTGCTGCAAATTTTTTACGTTGCTCAATAGAGGTTTCTCCTTTGTTTTCTGATAAAATTTGTAAGAACTCATCATATTGCTCCATAGAAGATACAATAAAAGTGTCTTTAAAATTCTTTGCTGCTGCTCTAATAAGTGAAATACCACCTATATCAATTTTTTCTACAATATCTTGTTCAGAAGCTCTTGAAGCAACTGTTTTTTCAAAAGGATATAAATCTACAATAACTAAGTCTAATTGAGGAATCTCATATTCTTGCATCTCAGCAACATCTCCTTCATGATCTTGTCTGTTTAAGATACCTCCAAAAACTTTTGGATGTAAAGTCTTTACTCTACCACCTAAAATTGATGGGTAAGAGGTTACATCTTCTACAGGTACAACATTTATACCTAATTCTTTAATGAATTTTTCTGTACCGCCAGTTGAATATATAGTTACGCCAAGTTCATTTAATTTTTGAACAATTGGTGCTAAACCATCTTTGTGAAATACCGAAATTAATGCAGATTTAATAGTTTTTGAAGCGCTCATTTTATGTAAAATTGTTAAGCAAACAAAACTACGCAAACCTTAAAGAAATCACAATAAAAGATACTCACAAAAAAGAAGAGTAATTAACAATTAAAAAGCTTATTAAAACTTGTCTAATTATTAATTACTTTCTTAAACTATAAAGTTTTTAAAAATTATTAGAAATTAAATTTTTTACAAAAAATTACTCAGCATTCTCTAAAAAATAACGAATACTGTCTCTAATTTTCTCTAAAAAAGTTAGTGGTTTTTCCTCAAAGTAGAGGTTTCTTTCAAAAATTTGAAAGTTAGGGTTGTTTTTTGTTTTCATCATTTTTTGGGGGGGTTAATGATTAAACTTAAATTTATATGTGAATATCAAACATACAAAAAAATATTGAAAAAGCTAAAAACAAATACCCTATAAAATAGTAGCTACTTTATTACAAACGTACTCTAATAGAATTTCATCATCTTTTGTAAAAGTGTTTGCTGTATGAGAGTCTATATCTATTTGACCAATATTTTCACCATCAACAAAAATTGGAATTACAATTTCTGATTTTACCTTCCATCCACAAGAAATATAATTGTCTTGTTCAGTAACATCTTGTACCACAAAATTTTTATTACTTACTGCAACTTGACCACAAATACCTTTTCCAAAAGGTATAATTGTATGCTCTGTTGGTTCACCTGTAAACTGTGCTAATTTTAATTCGTTTTTATCTCCGTTTTTAAAATAAAAACCAACCCAATCGTAATAAGAAACTTTACTTTCTAAATAATCACAAATCGCTTGAAGCTTTTCTTCTTTAGCTTGTTTTGATGCTATAATAGTATCTATATAATTTTGTAAAACTGTAATTTCCATACCTATCATTATTATCTGCAAAAATACTGTAAAATCTATATTTTTATTTATTAAATCGTTTTTTTGTTTCGAAACTTACATCCATTTCTTTTTAACATAATCTTTATAAATCTTATTGTAAATTTGCATTTAGAAATGAAAGTTATTTTCTCTAAAATATTATCTATTTTTTTAGCATTAATTGTGCTTTTGTCTACCATGTCTTTTACAGTAGATAAACATTATTGTGGAGAATTTTTAGTTGATGTTTCTTTTACAGGAAAAGCTGAAGGTTGTGGAATGAAAATGGATAATGTTGCTACAACTAAAAAGAAAAATTGTTGTAAAGACGAAGTGCATCATATAGATGGTCAAGACGAATTACAGCAACAATTAAAACAAGAATTTAGTTTTGAGAATCAACAGTTTCTAATTTCATTCGTAAAATCTTACCAAGATTTATTTTATAACTCTTTTAGAAATGTAAAGTATTATAAAGATTTTTCTCCTCCAGATTTTCCAATAGATTACCAATCTACTTATCAAGTTTATATCATTTGATTTTAAATTTTTCTATTTATTAATCACCTAATGAGGTGTTTAAATTGTAAATATTTAAAAATTAGAATTAAATTTATATACATGAAAACAAAAATTTTAAATAGTTTTTTACTATTTATTCCTTACATCATCTTTTCTCAAACAATTTTTAAAGGGATGATTATGGATAAAAATAACCCAAAAGATAATCTTGGGGTAGAAGGTGTTTCAGTACATTGGTTAAACACCAATGTTGGCACAACAACAAACGAAAAAGGTTGGTTTACGATACCTTACAAAGAAGAATACAAAAAATTAGTAGTAAGTTACATTGGTTATAAAACAGATACTTTAACGATTACTAATCTAAAACCTATTCATCATTTTTTAACCTTAGAAAGTGAGTTAGATGAAATAACTATTGAAAGCAAAAGAAATGCTGTTCAAAAAAATTCTTTCGCTACAGCTAATATATTTACTGTGAATAGCGAAGAATTATTAAAAGCAGCTTGCTGTAATTTAGCAGAAAGTTTTGAAACAAATCCGTCTATAGATGTTAGTTTTTCTGATGCTTTAACTGGTACTAGACAGATACAAATGTTGGGCTTAAAGAGTCCTTATATATTAATTACTCAAGAAAATGTGCCATCTATTAGAGGCGCATCTCAGGCATATGGTTTAACTTTTACACCTGGTACTTGGGTAGAAAGTATACAGATTTCTAAAGGAGCAGGAACAGTAGTAAATGGTTATGAAAGTATTTCTGGTCAAATCAATACAGAATTAGTAAAACCATTTAGTGATAATACATTATTTGTAAACGGATATGCTAATAGAAATGGTAGGTTAGAATTGAATACTCATTTTAACCAAAAGATTTCTGAAAAATGGTCTACGGGTCTGTATTTACATGGTAATTATAGAGGTGAAAAATTTGATAATAATGGAGATAATTTTTTAGATATGCCATTAGCCAATCAAATTAATATTATGAATCGTTGGCAGTATACAGATGCAGAAAAAGGTTGGGTTAGTTTTATAAACTTTAGGTATTTATCTGATGATAAACAAACAGGAGAAATAGACTTTAACCCTGAATCTGATAAAGGAACAACGAATGCTTGGGGTAGTGAAATTGATACAAAACGTTTTGACTTTACTGCTAAAGTAGGATACGTTTTTCCTGAGTTACCCTTTCAAAGTTTTGGATTTCAATTCGCATATAGTAACCATCAACAAGAATCTTATTTTGGATTAAGAAATTATAATATTTCTCATGAAAGTATTTACAGTAACTTGTTGTTTAATTCGATTATTGGTGATACTAGAAACAAATTTAAAACAGGAATTAGTTTTACTCACGATGGTTATAATGAAGATGTTTTTACCAATACTTACAATAGAGTAGAGAATAGTGTTGGCGCTTTTTTTGAATATGCTTTCGATAATTTAAATAACTTTAGTTACACTGCTGGTTTACGAGTAGATCATCATAATTTATTAGGCACATTTATAACACCTAGATTACATTTTAGATATGTACCTTGGGAAAAAGCAACCTTAAGAGCTTCTGTGGGTAGAGGTATTAGAAGTGCAAATATTTTTGCAGAAAATCAGCAATTATTTGCAAGCTCTAGACAATTAAATATTGAAAATGCAAATGGAAACATTTATGGTTTAGACCCAGAAATTGCATGGAACTATGGGTTTTCTTATTTGCAGAAATTCAATTTATTTGGACAAAAAGCAGATATCACTTTAGATTATTATGTAACCGATTTCGAAAATCAAATTGTTTTAGATTGGGAAAATCCACAAGAAATAAATTTCTATAATTTAGAGGGGAGAAGTATAGCTAATAGTTTTCAGGTAGAAGTGAATTATAATTTAGCAGAAGGATTAGATCTAAGAACTGCTTATAAATATTTTGATGTAATTACAGATTATAAGTCTGGTAGATTACAAAAGCCTTTACAACCAAGAAATCGCTTTTTTGCAAATCTTTCTTATGAAACCAATAACGATAATTTTAATCAATGGAGATTTGATGTAACTTTTAATGCAGTTGGCGCTCAACGTTTACTAAACACAAGTGCAAACCCTGCACAATACCAGTTACCTGCATCTGTAAATGGTTTCGAATTGTTAAATTCGCAGATAACCAAAGTGTTTTCTAAAAAGTTTGAAGTTTATGTAGGTGCAGAAAACTTAACGAATACAAGACAGCAAAATCCTGTTTTAGGAAGCGATAATCCTTTTGGTTCAAATTTTGATACCACAATTGTATATGCACCAATTTTTGGTAGAATGATATATACAGGATTTAGATTTAAGATCAAATAATAAAAAGAATAACAATAAAAATTAAGAACATGAAAAAAATAATTTTAATAGCAATTGTAAGTATTTTAAGCTTTACAGCTAATGCTCAAGAGAAAAACAAAAATGCTAAAGTAACTTTTGAAGTTGATGGAATTTGTGGTATGTGCAAGAAAAGAATAGAAACTGCTGCTTTAAAAACTAAAGGGGTAAAATTTGCATTATGGAATGTTAAAACACATCAATTAAACTTAATTATGGATGAACGTAAAGTTGAAGTTGGAACTGTACAGCAAAATATAGCAAATGTTGGACATGATATTATTTTAAAAGATAAAAAAATTACAGCAACTTTAGAAGCTTATAACTCAGTGCATCCTTGCTGTAAGTATAGAGATAGTGAAATAGTTTTAGATCATGAAGGTGGTCTAAAAAAACAGAAAAAGAAAAACTAAGATGAAACATGTATATCGTGTTTCTGGAATGACCTGTAATGGATGTAAAAATTCTGTTGAAAAGTCACTTTCTGAAATAGAAAACATAAAACATGTTTCTGTTGATTTAGAAAAAGAAACTGCAGCAATTGAAATGAAACAGCATCTAGAAGTTGCTGTATTACAAAATGTTCTATCAGAAAAATTTACAATAACTGAGTTGAAAGATAATCATACAACTAAATCTGTAAATGCAGAAGCTGAAGAAAAATCAACAATTAAACAGTTGTATCCTTTATTCTTAATTTTTGCTTTTATTACTACAGCAGCTGTTTTAATAAATATCAATCCTTGGAATACATCAGAATTTATGTTGACATTTATGGGGTTGTTTTTTGTGGTATTTAGTTTTTTTAAGCTTTTAGATGTAAAAGGTTTTGCTATGAGTTTTTCTATGTACGATCCTTTAGCTAAAACAATACCAAGTTATGGTTTGGTGTATCCATTTATTGAGTTGGCTTTAGGTATTTTCTTTTTAATGAGATTTCAAATAGTAGCAGCTTTACTAATCACATTAGTAATTTTAGGCGTAACAACAATTGGTGTTACCAAATCTTTATTAGATAAAAAAGCCATAAAGTGTGCTTGCTTAGGTGCTGTTTTAAATTTACCAATGACAAAAGCAACATTTATAGAAAATACAATTATGATTGTTATGGCTATTTTTATGTTGATTAATTTATTATAAGTTTCAAAGAGTTGATGATAAAAAAATCCGATTGAAAATTCAATCGGATTTTTTTATTTAAATAATATTAATTACTAATATCTCACTTCCTCATTATCCATTAGCGTAACATAAATTTTAGTGTCAAATTTATTAAAACGAACAATAGATTTTACATCTTTCATTCTAACGTTAATAATTTTGTCAAGTCTACTTTCTCCATTACCAAAAATTAGCTCACCATCTACATATAAATATGTCCTATTTGTAGGTGTAAAAGAAACATATCTGTTTTCGTGATTAAAACCATTTAGATTAGAGTTGTTTTCTGTATAACTTGCAGATACATAAGCTGATGATAGCATTGCACTTCTGCTATTTCCATAAGCAGAACCATAAAGTGTTTGGCCTGTAAACGAAGTACCATTCGAAAATCTAGATTCTTTTCTAAATAAGTCTAATAATAGTAAGTTTTTTCTATATTCTCCATTAGCTTCAAGTACAACAGCTGCATCTTCTATATTAAAAGATTCTTCATTTTTTTGAGCATTACTTGTTAAGGAAAACATCAAAGAAAAAACAAAAAGGTAGATGAAATTTTTCATAATAGTTGGTTTAAAAGGTTATACATTATTTAATAAATCGACAAAAAAAATGCCAATTGTTAAACAATTGGCATTTTATACTTATAATGCTATAAGTAAAACTTATTCATAAATTTTACATCATACCTGGCATTCCACCACCCATTGGAGGCATTCCACCACCAGCAGGAGCATCTTCTTTAATGTCTATTAAAGCGCATTCTGTAGTTAAAATCATACCAGCAACAGAAGCTGCATTTTCTAAGGCAACTCTAGTTACTTTTTTAGGATCTATAATCCCTGCATCTAACATATTAACGTATTCGTCAGATTTAGCATCGTAACCAAAGTCCTTTTTACCTTCTAAAACTTTATTGATAACCACAGAACCTTCTCCACCAGCATTTTCAACAATGGTTCTTAAAGGTGCTTCAATAGCTTTGTTTACGATTTGTACACCAGTAGTTTCGTCTAAATTTTCTGTTGCTAATTTCTCTAATACTTTTTTAGCTCTCACTAAAGCAACTCCACCACCAGCAACTATGCCTTCTTCTACAGCAGCTCTTGTTGCATGTAAAGCATCGTCAACTCTATCTTTCTTTTCTTTCATTTCTACTTCTGAAGCAGCACCAACATATAATACAGCAACTCCACCAGCTAATTTTGCTAAACGCTCTTGTAATTTTTCTTTATCGTAATCAGAAGTAGTTGTTTCTATCTGTGCTTTAATTTGATTTACTCTTGCTTTAATAGCTTCTGCATCACCAGAACCATTTACAATTGTAGTATTGTCCTTATCAATAGTTACTGTTTCTGCAGTACCTAATAAATCTAAAGTTGCATTTTCTAAAGAGAATCCTCTTTCTTCAGAAATTACTGTACCACCAGTTAAAATTGCGATGTCTTCTAACATTGCTTTTCTTCTGTCTCCAAAACCTGGAGCTTTAACTGCAGCAATTTTTAAACCACCTCTTAATTTGTTTACTACTAGTGTAGCTAATGCTTGTCCATCAACATCTTCAGCAATAATTAATAAAGGTCTGCTAGATTGTGCAACTGGTTCTAAAATTGGAAGTATCTCTTGTAAGTTAGAAATCTTTTTATCAAATAATAATATGTACGGATTTTCTAAATCTGCAATCATCTTATCTGCATCAGTTACAAAGTAAGGAGATAAATATCCTCTATCAAATTGCATACCTTCTACAACATCTACATAAGTATCTGTACCTTTTGCTTCTTCTACAGTAATAACACCTTCTTTACCAACTTTATCGAAAGCAGTAGCAATTAAATCTCCAATAACAGCATCATTATTAGCAGAAATAGAAGCTACTTGCTGAATTTTATCAGAAGAGTTACCCACTTTTTGAGTTTGTTTTTCTAAGTCAGAAACAATAGCTTCAACAGCTTTATCTATACCACGTTTTAAATCCATTGGATTTGCACCTGCAGCAACGTTTTTTAATCCTTCTTTCACAATTGCTTGTGCTAAAACTGTAGCAGTTGTAGTTCCATCACCAGCTAAATCGTTGGTTTTAGAAGCAACTTCTTTTACCATTTGAGCTCCCATGTTTTCAAGCTCGTTTTCTAATTCTACTTCTTTTGCAACAGAAACACCATCTTTAGTTACTGTTGGTGCTCCAAAAGATTTAGAAATAATTACATTTCTTCCTTTTGGTCCTAAAGTTACTTTTACTGCATTTGCTAAAGCGTCAACTCCACGTTTTAATCCATCTCTAGCTTCTATATCAAATTTTATATCTTTTGCCATTTTTCTAAATTTTTATCAATTAAACAATTGCTAAAATGTCGCTTTCGCGCATCATTAAATAATCTTTACCTTCTAATTTTAAATCAGTACCTCCATATTTGCTGTATAAAACAGTATCACCCACTTTTACAGTTAAAGGTTCATCTTTTTTTCCATTTCCTACAGCTACAACAGTACCTTTTTGAGGTTTTTCTTTTGCGTTATCTGGTATAATAATTCCAGAAGCAGTTTTAGTTTCTGCTGGAGCAGGTTCTACAAGAACTCTGTCTGCTAAAGGTTTAATGTTTAATCCCATTTTTATATAAATTTTGATTAATTAGTAATTTATTTTATCAGTCTTTAATTAGTCAGAAATTGTGCCATTGGTTTAAAACTGACAATTTTTCTTTTGATTGATTTTTTCTGGTAATTTTTAAGCAAAAAAAATGCCAACGTGTCATTTTCGTTGGCATTTTTTCTAAGCTTTATTAGTCTTATTGAACTGTGTCTTTTTTTGCAGGTAATGTGTTTTGAACAGGTGCTGTTGTTTCTACACCTTCTAATGTATTATCTAAGTTTACATTATTATCACCTTCTCTAGGGATAGCAAAATTAGCTAATAAAATAAGCGCAAACATTGCAATAGCAAGAGTCCATGTTGTTCTGTCTAAAAAATTGTTTGTGTTTTGCACACCTCCTAAAGATTGTGCTCCTCCACCTCCAAAAGAAGAAGATAATCCTCCTCCTTTAGGATTTTGAACCATAACAATTAAAATTAAGGCAACTGCCACAATTAAAATTAAGATTAAAAATGCTGTATAACTCATGATTTATGTTTTTGTAAAATTTCTATTCTTTTAATTTGGTCTGCAAAGAAACCACTTTTTTCTGGATATTTCAAACTTAAAATTCTGTATGCTTGAATGGCGTTTTTATACTTTTTTTGCTCTAAATACACTTTAGCTAAAGTTTCTGTCATTAAAGCATTATCTTGTTTTGTTTCTGGTATAGATATAGGGATTACTTTATCTTTTGAAACTGGTTCTATTTTTGGGTTATTTTCTATAAATTGATTTATAATTTCTTGCTTCTTGTCTATTAATTTCTCTTTTTTTACTTCTCTAATTATTGGTTTTTTTACCGACAATTGTAACCACTGGTTAAAAGAGAAATTTTCTGAGGCACTAAATTGAATAGGTTTGCCAATAGAAAGCGTTTCTTTAGTTTCTTGAACTTCAGTTTTAGCTTGCTTTTCTTTAGCTTTAATTATTTTTGAAATTGGTTTTTCTTCAATATTAGGCTGAATTGAGTCTAGTTCTTTTATAATTTCTTTTTTAGAAAAATCATTTGAAGTTATGTATTCAAAAAGTATAGTTCTGTCTGTTGTGTAAGCTGCTGTATTTTTTAACTCTTTATTATATTTAAAACTATCTTGATTTTTTAATCCTTTTAAATATAAAGCTCTAGCTGCTTGAAAATATGGATATTTATCAATAACAGCTTTTAAATCTAAAGTAGATTTATGATCTACTTCTTTTTTGTTATTTAAAATTTCTATGAATGTATTCTTTTCCAAATTTCTTATAAATTCAAAATTACCATTTGGCAACAGAAGCGTTAAAAATATCTTGTGTTATTCTCTCTATAATTTCATCTAAAGCCGTTTCCAAAACACCACCTGTTAATTGAGCATTAGCTGCAAAGTCTGAATAAAAAGAGAATGTTTTTTCAAAATCATCTTTTTCATTTTCTTTATTTACAAAACGCACATTTACAGTAACTGTAAGTCTGTTTTGAGCTGCAGTTTGGTTAGAAGTACCACTCATAGGAGTAATTCTATACCCTGTTATTTCTCCACTTAAATACAATTCTCCATTAGATGGTACTAAATTTAAATTGGTTTGTCTAACAAATAAATCTTGTAAATCATTTGTAAAACGCTGTGTTAATTGTGGCTCTACTAAAGGAGCATTATTTGGGAAGAAATCTATCTGTATGGTTTCTGCAGTTGTATTTGTTCCTGTAAAAGAATAAGCTCCACAACCAATTAAAGTTAGAACAGTAATAATTAATAATCCTATTTTTTTTAAACCCATATTAATAAGTGTTAGGTTTTTTCATTGTAATAAATGCATAGAAATAACTGCCTTCTTCAGTAAAAGAAACAGAAATTAAACGATAGCCTTTGTAATGTTTTTCATTAATTAAATCTTCTGCTTCACCTCTAATTTTTTCTGAACTATTAGGTCCAAAAGATCTTCTGATTCTAAAAATCTCTACAGCTTTCATACTATAAATCGTATTGTTTTATCTTTCTATATAAGGTTCTTTCAGAAATCCCCAATTCTTTAGCAGCCAATTTACGTTTATTGTTGTTTTTTTCTAAAGATTTTTTAATCATTTCAATTTCTTTGTCTTGTAAAGATAAAGATTCGTCTTCTTCTATGGTTTCAATAAAATCATAATCTTTTTCAGTTGATGAATTTTGAGGAATATTTAATACCTCTATATCATTTTCTCTTAATTTTTGATGACCATAAATTTTTTCTAAAAGCTGATGATTTTCTTCTTTTACATCTTCAATATTTCCGTTTTTCATCAAATCTAAAGTCAATTTCTTTAAATCATTGATGTCATTTCGCATATCAAATAGTATTTTATACATGATATCTCGTTCTGTAGAAAAGTCATTGTCTTTTTTACCACCTACAATTGCAGGTAAATTACCTGAACTGTCAGGTAAATATTGTTGTAGTTTTTGAGCGGTAATATTTCTGTTTTCTTCAATAACAGATATTTGTTCAGCTAAGTTTTTTAATTGTCTAATATTACCAGGAAAGCGATAGTTTAATAAAATATTTATTGCAGCTTCATCTAATCTAACTGAAGGCATCCTGTATTTTTGAGCAAAATCGGAAGCGAATTTTCTAAACAATAAATGAATATCTTCGTTTCGATCTCTTAAAGGAGGTAAATGAATTTCTACAGTACTTAATCTATAATATAAATCTTCTCTAAATTTTTCTTTTTCGATGGCAGAACGCATATTTACATTTGTAGCTGCAACTATTCTAACATTGGTTTTTTGTACTTTAGAAGAACCTACTTTTATAAACTCACCATTTTCTAAAACACGTAATAAACGCACTTGTGTGGTTAATGGGAGTTCACCAACTTCATCTAAAAATATAGTACCACCATCAGCAACCTCAAAATATCCTTTTCTGTCTTGTGTAGCCCCAGTAAATGCCCCTTTTTCATGGCCAAAAAGTTCACTATCTATTGTTCCTTCAGGAATTGCTCCACAATTTACTGCAATGTATTTTGCATGTTTTCTATGTGATAAAGAATGAATTATTTTTGGAATGTTTTCTTTACCCACACCACTTTCTCCTGTTACTAAAACAGAAATATCTGTAGGTGCAACACGCATTCCTTTTTCTATAGCACGATTTAATTGAACATCGTTTCCAATAATTCCAAATCGTTGTTTTATGGCTTGTATACTTTCCATTTTTTTCTTCTCTAGAATAGAGAAAAAAGAATAGAGAAGAAACATTGTTTCTTTTTTCTAGTCTCTATTTTCTTTTTTCTGTAATCAATTATTATCAGAATAACCAACAGCAGTTCCTTTTAAGGTTGCTGAGGTACAATCTTCTACTTTTACATTTACAAAATCTCCTAATTTATAATGTTCTTTTGGAAAAACAATGACGGTATTTTGCGTATTTCTTCCTTTCCATTCATTAGGATTTTTCTTAGAAGTGCCTTCAATTAAAACTTCTTCTATTTTTCCTAAATGTTGTTGAGTTCTATATAAACTATGTTTTTGTTGTAAAGCAATAACCTCTTGTAAACGTCTTTTTTTAATAGCTTGTGGTACATCATCATCCATTTTTTTTCCAGCTAAAGTTCCAGGTCTTTCTGAATATGCAAACATAAAACCGAAATCATATTTTACATACTCCATTAAATCTAAAGTATCTCTGTGATCTTCTTCTGTTTCTCCACAAAAGCCAACAATCATATCTTGACTTAATGCCATTTCTGGTATGATTTTAAAAATATTATCAACCAACTCCATATACTCTTCACGAGTATGTTGTCTGTTCATCGCTTTTAGCATTTTATTGCTTCCACTTTGTACTGGTAAATGAATGTATTTGCAAATGTTTTTATGTTTAGCCATAGTATAAATTACATCTAAACTCATGTCTTGAGGATTAGATGTAGAAAAACGAAAACGAGTTTTAGGAAATTCTGTGGCACACATATCTAATAGTTGAGCGAAATCTACAGCAGTAGCTTGCGCAATTTCAGAAGCCTTTTTAAAATCTTTTTTTAATCCTCCTCCATACCATAAATAGCTATCTACGTTTTGACCCAGAAGTGTAATCTCTTTAAAGTTTTTATCAACCATTTGTCTAATTTCCTCCAAAATACTCTTTGGATCTCTGCTTCGTTCTCGACCACGAGTAAAAGGGACTACACAAAAAGTACACATGTTATCACAACCTCTTGTAATAGAAACAAAAGCTGAAACTCCATTTGAGTTTAAACGAACCGGAGCTACATCACCATAAGTTTCGTCTTTAGATAAAATTACATTTACAGCATCTCTACCTTCATAGACTTCTTCTAATAAATTAGGTAAATCTTTATATGCATCTGGTCCTACAACTAAATCAACAATTTTCTCTTCTTCTAAAAACTTTTCTTTTAATCGTTCAGCCATACAACCCAAAACACCAACCTTCATGTTTTTGTTTACCTTTTTTACAGCATTGTATTTTTTTAAACGATTACGAACTGTGGTTTCTGCTTTTTCACGAATAGAACAAGTATTTACTAGAACTAAATCTGCTTCTTCTAAAATTTGAGTAGTATTATAGCCTTCTTTATCTAAAATTGCAGCAACTATTTCACTATCATTCATATTCATTTGACAGCCATAACTCTCAATGAATAATTTCTTTGAATTTTCTTTTTTATTTTTAGTTACAAGTGCTTTACCTTGTATTTTTTCATCAATTACTTTTTCAACGTTTTCCATCTGTCTAAATATGATATAAAGGTGGGCAAAGATACAACCAAAATTATATTTTTATGACAAATTGGCAGAAAATATATTGTTGTAATTCTGTTAATTATTTATTGAAAAATGATGAAATAATTTTTTTTAACAAAAAACTAACTACTTTTGCAATCGAAAAATTCCATTATTTTGGGCGATTTTCAGAGATAAAAGAAGATAAATGGCAAAGAATTTAGTTATAGTTGAGTCACCTGCAAAAGCAAAAACCATAGAGAAATTTCTTGGAAAAGATTTTCAAGTTGAATCAAGTTATGGGCACATAGCAGACTTACCCTCTAAAGAATTAGGGATTGATGTAGATGGTGATTTTACTCCAAAATATATAATTTCAGACGACAAAAAACCTGTTGTTAAAAAATTAAAAACCTTAGCAAAAAAAGCAGATACTGTTTGGTTAGCAAGTGATGAAGATAGAGAAGGAGAGGCAATTGCTTGGCATTTAAAAGAGCAATTAGATTTAAAAGATGAAAACACAAAACGTATTGTTTTTCATGAAATTACTAAGAAAGCCATTTTAAAAGCAGTCGAAAATCCAAGAGATATAGACTATAATATGGTAAATGCCCAACAAGCACGTAGAGTTTTAGATAGACTTGTAGGTTATGAGCTTTCACCAGTTTTATGGCGTAAAGTAAAAGGAGGATTGTCTGCAGGTAGAGTTCAGTCTGTAGCTGTACGTTTAATTGTAGAACGTGAAAGAAGTATACAAGAGTTTAAAGCAGAATCTCATTATAAAGTAGTGGCTGAGTTTGCAACAGAAGAAGGCAAAACGTTTAAAGCAACTATACCAAAGAATTTTAGTTCTAAAAAAGCTGCTGAGGCATTTTTAAATTCTTGTTCAGATGCAGATTTTACAATCGCAGATTTAACAAAAAAGCCTGCGAAAAAATCACCAGCAGCACCTTTTACAACTTCAACTTTACAACAAGAGGCATCTAGAAAATTAGGTTTTCCTGTAGGAAAAACAATGCAAGTTGCACAACGATTGTATGAGGCTGGTTTAATTACTTATATGAGAACAGATAGTGTTAATTTATCTGTAGATGCTAGAAACGAAGCCGAAGAAGAAATTATTGCTTCTTATGGTAAAGCTTATAGTAAGCAAAGAACATTCAAGTCTAAAGCAAAAGGCGCTCAAGAAGCTCACGAAGCTATTAGACCTACTAATATGAAAATGCATTCTATTTCTACTGAATATGATCAGGATAGATTATATGATTTGATTTGGAAAAGAACATTAGCTTCACAAATGAGCGATGCTCAATTAGAAAGAACAAATGTAAAGATTGAAAATTCTGAAAATGATAAAGTCTTTACTGCTAATGGAGAAATGATAAAATTCGATGGTTTTCTAAAGGTTTATTTAGAAGGTAAAGATGATGATGAAGAGGAACAAGCAGGAATGTTGCCTAATTTAAAAGTAAATGATGGTTTAACCTACAATTTCATTAACGCAACACAACGTTTCACAAGTCCACCTTATCGTTTTACAGAAGCATCTTTAGTAAAACAATTAGAAGAATTAGGTATTGGTCGTCCTTCTACATATGCACCAACAATTTCTACTGTTCAAAGAAGAGGCTATATAGAAAAAGGTCAAAATGAAGGTGAAGAAAGAAATTACGAACAGATAATTCTTTCAAATGGCGATGTAAAAACACAAACCTTAACCGAAAAAACAGGTTCTAATAAAAACAAATTAGTACCAACAGATATTGGAAATATTGTAAATGACTTTTTAGTAGCTAATTTTTCTAATATTCTAGATTTCGGATTTACAGCCAAAGTAGAAAATTCTTTTGATGACATTTCTGAAGGAGATGAAAATTGGACAGAAATGATTAAAGGTTTTTACCAAAAGTTTCATGATAATGTAGAAGATGTAAAAGAAAATGCTGATAGAGAAAGTGGAGAAAGAATTCTTGGGGAACATCCAAAAAGTGGAAAAACGGTTTTAGTACGTTTGGGTAAATTTGGACCTATTGCTCAAATAGGGGCTCCAGAAGATGAAGAGAAAGAATTTGCTAGTTTAAATCCAGATCAAAACTTAGGTACAATCACATTAGAGGAAGCCTTAGAGTTGTTTTTATTGCCTAAAAAAGTAGGAACATACGAAGATAAAGAAGTAGTGGTAGCGAATGGAAGATTTGGTCCGTATGTAAAATTTGATAAAATGTTTGTTTCACTAGATAAAGGCGAAGATCCTTTTGAAGTAGATTTAAACAGAGCTAAAGAGTTAATAGAAGCTAAAAGAAAAGCAGACGCGCCAATTGCACATTATGAAGATTTACCTGTACAAAAAGGTGTTGGGCGTTTTGGACCATTCATAAAATGGAATGGTATGTTTATTAACGTAAATAAAAAGTATGATTTCGATAATTTATCTCATGATGATATTGTTTCTTTAATTGAAGAAAAAAAGCAAAAAGAGATAGATAAAGTTATTCATAATTGGGAAGACGTAGGTATTAGAGTAGAAAAAGCAAGATGGGGCAGATTTAATGTTTTAAAAGGTAAAATTAAAATTGAATTACCAAAAACTACAGCAATAGAAAAGCTTTCAAAAGAAGAAGCTGTAAAAATGATTGAAGCAAAAGCACCAAAAAAGAAAACTACTAAAAGAAAAACTACCAAAAAAAAATAAAGTTTAATATATTAGCGTACTTATTAATATAATTTAATGAATCACGACTTTCTAACCCCCATAGATGAAGTTGCTATAGCGCATTTGGTGCTACAGTCTCCATTTTGTTTGGGTAAAGTTATTAGAATACATTCAGCACAAGAAGGTTTTCCAAAATTAAAAGGTGTAAAAATTGCGATTTTTGGAGTTCAAGAAGATAGAAACTCTGAGAATAATTTTGGTTGTGGAGATAACTTAGTAAATATTAGAAAAAAGTTATACCAACTATTTCCTGGTACTTGGGATTTAGAAATTGCTGATTTAGGTAATGTAAAAAGAGGAGAAAAAGTAGCAGACACCTATTTTGCTGTTTCAGAGATTATTACTGCACTATTAGAAAGAGAGATTATTCCTGTTATTATTGGTGGTGGTCAAGATATTACTTATGTAAACTATAGGGCTTATGATAAATTAGAACAAACTGTAAACATAACTGCAGTTGATAGTCGTTTTGATTTAGGTAATTTAGAAGACGATTTAACTTCTCAATCTTATTTAAGTAAAATTATTATGCAAGAGCCTAATAATTTATTTAACTATTGCAATGTTGGTTACCAAACTTACTTTAATTCACAAGGAGAAATTAAACTTTTAGAAGAATTATTTTTTGATACTTATAGATTAGGTAAAGCAAAAGAATTAGAAAATATAGAACCAGCTTTTAGAAATGCAGATATTGTTTCTATAGATATTGGTGCTGTTAGGCAAAGTGATGCTCCTGCTAACAATAATGCCTCTGCAAATGGATTTTATGGAGAAGAAATTTGTGCAATTACAAGATATGCTGGCTTAAGTGATAAAGTATCTTCTTTTGGAATATATGAATACAATTCTAGATTAGATAACAATCATCAAACTGCAAATTTAATTGCTCAGATGATTTGGTATTTTATTGAAGGTGTGAGTTTAAGAGCAAAAGATTATCCATTTTCTGGTAAAGAAAATTATCAAAAATTTACAGTTTTAGTAGAAGATGATGATCCTATGGTTTTTTATAAAAGCCATAAAACTGGTAGATGGTGGATGGAGATAAATATTTTATCAGATAATAAATACAAAAGACATGCGTTAATACCATGTACATATAAAGATTACATTGAAGCAACAGAGCAGAAAATCCCTGATAAATGGTTTAAGGCAATGAAAAAATTAGTGTAATAGAATTATTTAATAAATATTGTACGTTAAAAACAATAACAAGATTGTATTTTAGCAAAAATTATAATAGGTTTACGAACTTTTTAGTAAAGACATAAATAGAAATATGAAAAAAGCAGCAGTACTTGCACTTTTAATCGCCGTTTTTTACAGTTGTGGTTCTAATGATAGAGGAGAATTAGTAGGTGTAAAAACTAAGAAAAAATGGTTTTCAGAAAAACCTTATGGTATGGCTTTGATTCCAGGAGGATCATTTACCATGGGTAAACAAGATCAAGATGTATTAGGTACTTTAAATACCCCAACCAAAACAGTTACTGTACGTCCTTATTATATGGATGAAACAGAAATCACAAACAACGAATATAAAGAGTTCGTTTTTTGGGTTAGAGATTCTGTGACTAGAACAAAATTAGCTTATCAAGCTGAATTTGCAGCCCTTGGTAATACAGATCCAACTGGTAATAATAATTCAAGAAATGGTATTCAGCAGTATGCATTTAAAAATGCAGATACTATAGATTTATCTCCTTACCAAAAATACATGTATGAAAACTATTACAGTTTTGATACCATACAGCCATTAAATTGGGAGGCAGATTTAATTTGGAATACAGAAGAATATCCAGATGCAGATTATGTAGAAGTTATGGATAGCTTATACATAAGCAAAGAAGATGCTGTAGATGGTGTAAGAACATTTAATACAAAGTTTTTAAAGTACAGATATTCTTGGTTTGATAGAGATGCAGCAGCTAGACAAGGAGGAGATCGTAAAGATTTTGTACAAACAGAAGTTTTAAATATTTATCCAGATACTACAGTTTGGGTTAAAGATTTTAACTATTCTTATAACGACCCAATGCACCAAGATTATTTTTATCACCAATCTTATGGAGATTATCCTGTGGTAGGTGTTTCTTGGGGGCAAGCCAATGCATTTTGTAACTGGAGAACCAAAAAGAAAAATAAATATCAGAAAAGTAGAAAAAATGTAACCTTGGTGCCAGATTTTAGATTACCAACAGAAGCAGAGTGGGAGTATGCAGCAAGAGGAGGTTTAGAATTTGCAACTTATCCTTGGGGTTCTGGAAGTACAACAAGTGATAGAGGTTGTTTCTTAGCTAACTTTAAACCAGTTAGAGGAAATTATGCTGTAGATGGCGCTTTATATACAATGGAAGCAAAATCTTACAATGCAAACGATTATGGTTTGTATAATATGGCTGGTAACGTAGCTGAATGGACAAACACTGCTTATAATTTGTCTTCTTATTATATGGCTTCAACTATGAATCCAAATGTAGAAGATAGAAAAAACAAAAGAAAAATAATTAGAGGAGGTTCTTGGAAAGACGTAGCGTATTATTTAGAAGTAGCATCTAGAGATTACGAGTATGCAGACACTGCAAGAAGCTATATTGGCTTTAGAACCGTTCAAAATTATATAGGAACAACAAATAAGTAATTAATAAAATAAATTAAGAGAAGAAAGATGGCACAATCAAAATCTACAAAGAAATTATTTAACATGGCCTATGGTATAGGTGCATCTATTGTAATTGTAGGAGCTTTATTTAAAATACAACACTGGGATTATGGTTCAGAAATTTTAACCTTAGGTATGATTGTAGAAGCAATTGTATTTTTCATATCCGCTTTTGAACCTGTAGAAGACGAATTAGATTGGACAAAAGTATACCCTGAGTTAGGTTCAGATAGTTTTGAAGTTGAAGAAAAACTAGGAGCTGATGGATTATTGTCTCAAAAACTAGATAATTTATTACAAGAAGCAAAAATTGATGCTGAGTTAATGGGAAGTTTAGGTAACAGTATGAAAAATTTTCAAAGTGCTGCAGAAGGGTTATCATCTGCATCAGAATCTGTAGCATCAACAAATCGATATAATGAGCAAGTGTCTATGGCTGCTGCTCAAATGGAAACGTTAAACAATTTGTATAAAGTTCAAGTAGAAAATTCAAGTAAACAAGCAGAAATTAATTCTGAAGTTGTAGAAAATACAGAAAGACTAAAAGAGCAAATGGAATCTCTAGCGAAAAACCTTTCTTCTTTAAATGGAGTTTATGGAGGTATGCTTTCTGCAATGTCTAGCAAATAATTAGTTCTATGAACTGTTTAACAAAAAAAACTAATTAAGAAATGGCAGGAGGAAAATTGTCTCCAAGGCAGAAAATGATTAACCTGATGTATCTTGTATTTATTGCAATGTTAGCAATGAATATGGATAAAGAGGTGTTAGCTGCTTTTGGATTAATGACAGAAGAGTTAAAAGAAAGTACACAATCTTTAAAAGAGAAAAATGCAGCAGCTTACGAGAGTTTAGGTGTACAAGCACAAGAGCAGTCTGCTAAATTTGGACCTTTAAAACAAAAGGCAGACCAAATAAAAGAATTATCAAATAATTTTGATGCGTATTTAGATGATTTAAAATCTAAAATGAAAGAAGGTATAGAAGATGTTACAGAATATTCTGCTATGGATAAATCTGACTTTTTAGATGAATATTTCTTTGTAGGAGATGATTTAAAACCTGCAGGAGAAGAGTTTGTAAATCAAGTAAACACCTATAGAGAGGAAGTTAAAAAAGTTTTAGGAGATGGTTTTCCTGAACTACAAAAAACTGTTGATAGCAGGTTTAATACAAATCAAGTAGAAGATGATGATGGTAAGATGAGAGATTGGATAGACTATAGATATAAAGGTTATCCATTAGTAGCTTCTTTAATGAATCTAACGCAATTACAATCGAATATCGAAAATACGGAAAGTGATGTGTTATCTACCTTATTACAAGGGGAACAAAAAAAGCAACTTTCTTTAAGTAACTATCAAGGAATAGTAAGATTAGATAAAACAGCTTATTTTGCTGGAGAACGTGTACAAGGTGAAGTAGTTTTAGGTAGATATGATGCCACTTTAGTGCCAGATAAAGTTACTTTAAATGGAAGAGATGCAACAAATGCTGTTAAGAATGGACAGGTTATATTGGATATGCCTGCAGGAAATGTAGGTGAGAAAAACATTAAAGGAAGTATTACATTTACTCAAGATGGAGAACCTGTTGAAGTTCCTTTTGAAAGTAAATATTCTGTAATTGCAGAACCAAGTAGTGCTGTAGTTTCTGCAGATAGAATGAATGTGGTATATAGAGGTTTAAGCAACCCTATTTCTGTTTCATTACCTGGTGTTGGTTCTAGTAACTTAAGTGTTTCTGCAACTGGTGGAACATTAACAAAAAATGGGAATGGATACATGATAAGACCTGGTTCAGGAAATGTAGCAACCATAAATGTAAGTGCAAAACTAAGTAGTGGTAAAACTGTAAATTCTAAAGCAACGTTTAGAATTAAAGATGTACCAGCTGCACAAGGTTCTGTTAGAAATCAATATGG
>Ga0228634_1000165_pt1 | contig 59548 bp, 46 predicted proteins | sample 42DmetaG_FD_190063 | JGI IMG/M metagenome (GOLD analysis project Ga0228634, IMG submission 190063) | Seawater microbial communities from Monterey Bay, California, United States - 42D | ecosystem: Environmental > Aquatic > Marine > Coastal | place: USA: California | collected 2016-09-27 | reverse complement strand
CGACTGCAGTAGGCTGTGGGGTGTCTGAAGGGAGGTTTTGGGGGATCATAACGCCGTCTCATAATACTGGATAAATATACAGTATTATGAGACGGCGAAGAAGTGCTTCTTATAAACTACTCGCCACTTTCGCCAGCAGCCGCGCGAGCCTCTTCCATGCGCTCGCCGCGCAGGATATTTGTCATGCCGTAGTTGCCTTCGTGGCAGGCATATTCATACATCTGACCGCTAACTTTAGACATTGGCACACGGGCAGTGATTTTGTCTTTAAACGTGCTGGGATCGTCGACTGTGAATTCGTAATCGACGGTAAACTCGTCGATGCGAGTGAAACGCTCAGTTAAAAACTTATCTTTCGCACTGCCGAACACGCTAAAGCTCTGCGTGAGATCGTTGAAATTGCGCGTCTCGACTACTAACGTATCACCTTCCCAATAACCGCGTGAATCACCCGTCCAAAGACGGATGTCGTCGTCGATGTGTGCTTCCTTATTGAGTGGCACGATACGCGCGTCGTGAATCATTTCGGTCATAATAACAACGGTGTCACTGTTCTGAACGATCTGGATATTGTTGTTATACATGCTTGGCGTGAAAGGCGGGCCCGAGTTAAAGCCCACGATGCAACGCTCTGAAATACCGCGGTCTTCGTAAGAATCTTTGCTAATGCCGCCTACTACTAAACGCACTGGACGCTCACCCTCGATATCGGGACCGAGGCCGCCTGTTTGCACAACTACCCCTTCAACACGCTCAGGCACCTGCCCATTCGTTGGGTAGGTGATGAGCGACGTGCGCAGATTGTCGCCACGGCCTGCCTGCTCGACCCAAAACGTGTTGTAACCACCGACGCCATCGTTATTCAGTGCTTCATATTGTTTCTCGACATAGGAGGCGAGCATATCTGCCTGCTCCTGCGTCATGTATTCGTTGTCGCCAAACATGGCCGGACGGGTCATTGGAATATTCGAAGCAAAATTCCAAACGCCCTGAAGGTCCGGTTGATCCCACTGCGTGCGCGGCACTTCGTAGTCAGCCGCTGAAGCGGCGCCGAAGGCAGCGAGCGCGACTGCTGATATCAATAGCTTAAGTTTCATAGTAATCCTCGAGTTTACGCTTAGTCTTTTAAACCTGGATGGGTAATTCGATAGTGTATACGTTCTCTATGTAACTAAGTGTAAACGAACTGCTCTTCATTACAATACGTACTATCTTAACGTATCTTTACTTCCCCCGATCGCCAATACGACCGCCTGCCTTCGAGCAAAGGACTGAAAATGACCGACGACGCCAACACCGCAGCAAGCAGCGAAAGCTTGGATACAGCCGCCAAACCCAAGAAAATCGTTCGCGAAGAAATTAAAGACCGTCATACCAGCCATTGGGACATGGATATGATGAGCCGCGCGGAGCTTGAAGCACTGATGACACAGAAGCCGGCCGCCAAGCCCAAGTGAAGGCTGGACCAGTGACGACTAACCCCGTTGTGACCAGATCAGTTGTAAAAAGGCACTTGTCCTCCTTTCTCGCCTAGGCGTTGTATCAAGCAAAGACAACTGCCCTAATAACAAGAGAGAGAAACGCATGATGCGCCGAATAAGATCTGCCGCGTTAACCCCCAAAACACTCACCTGCGCCCTCGCTGGCCTCGTGCTATTTACCAGCAGCCTGGCGAGCTATGCCGCCGACACATGGCCGGTTAAAGAGGCAGGTGCAAAGGCTGCCGGTTTCAGCGAAGAAGGCATCGCCTCACTAGATGCGGCGATGGCCAAAGTCGTCGCCGACCAAGATGTCGCCGGTATGGTCTGGTTACTCGCGCGTAACGGCGAGGTTGCCACATTCGAGAGCGCAGGCCTTGCACGCGTCGACGACCAAGCACCAATGACAATGGACTCGCTCTTCCGTATTTACTCTATGACCAAGCCGGTTACCGGCGTGGCTCTTATGATGCTGCATGAGCAGGGGCTCTGGAAATTCGATGACCCTGTCAGCCTGCATGCCCCGGAACTCGCCGGTCTCAAAATCATGACCAGCTTTGATGACAATGGCAACATGGAGCTTGTGTCGCCGAGCCGCGAGCCAACCATGCGAGAGCTGCTTAACCATTCAGCCGGTTACGGCTATGGCCTCAGCGGCAACGATCCGGTGAATGCCAAATTCCGCGATACGGGTGTGCTCGCCTCAACCGATCTCGACGACCTAATCGCCAAAGTCGCGGACATTCCTTTGCTTTTCGAGCCGGGCGAACGCTGGTCTTATTCGATCTCGGTCGATATTCAGGGCTATATCGTGCAGCGTCTGTCTGGCCAGCGCTTCGGCGACTTCCTCGAGCAAGAAATCTTCAAGCCTCTGGCCATGAACGACACGCGCTTCTTCGTGAAGGCCGAAGACGTTGGCCGTTTTGCCGAAGTCCATAACTGGGACAGCGAGCGTAGCCGCCTAGTGCAGCGCCCTCATCGAACTGACCGTCCGAGCTATCTCGATTCTGCGAGACTCGAATCCGGCGGGGGTGGCCTCGTCTCGTCAACCCACGACTACGCCCGCTTTTTACAGCTTTTGGTCAACGAAGGTGAGCTCGATGGCACCCGCCTGCTCACTCCCGAAAGCATCCGCATCATGCGCACCAACAGCCTCCGCGATGGGCTTAACCTGCGCGGCAGCCTGACGAGCCAAGGCCAAGCTGGCCAAGGTTTCGGCGTGGATTTTGCGGTGATTATCGACCCCGAGAAAGCAAATTCTCCCAACAGCCCGGGCACCTACTACTGGGGCGGCGCCGCCGGCACTTGGTTTTGGGTTGATCCGGTTGAAGACATGTTCTGGTTGGGCATGATTCAAGCCCAAGGTGAGACACGCCCGGGAGCAGCCGACATGCGCGGCATCGCTGCCGATATTATTTATGAAAGCCTAGTCAACTAACGGCCGCTTAGCCGGCCGTTAGGTAAACTGCCGACTACGCTTTAAAAAAACCGAGAATGCGATGCCAACGCCACGGAGTAATCAAACAGCGCCGCCAGCGCCACTTACGCGCAAAGCTACCTGCCTGTTAATCCTGGCGTGCGCCGCCTTCTCACACAGCATTTTTGCAGCTGACGCACCCAACCACTTCAACGAAGCCCGTGCACAAGCGCTTTTGGTGGCCGGCCAAGCCGCGCTCGAAGAGGGCGACTTATCACTTGCACAGACCACCCTGGACCAAGCGATTCAGCTACTCAAAATCAATGAGGGGCTCTATTCCACCGAGCAGCTCGTTCCAATAGAACAGCTAATGTGGGCGCAGATGCGCGCCGGACTCTGGCCGCAGCTCGACACAAGTCTCGGCTATTATTACTGGCTTTTGGAGCGCATCGAGACGACCACGCTCGATGCGCAGCTCGCCATTGCCAAAAATATGCGCAGCCTCTACTTAGAAGCAGCCGCGCATCCAAGCAATCCTATGCCGCCTCGGCATCTCAGTGCCGCACTGCGCACCAATTGGCAAACACTCAGCTACATCGAAGCCACGCTTGGCGCAGAACACCCTGCCCTGGTGCCGTGGCTTTACGACGGCATGCTTTTGCAGTTTATCGAAAGCCGGCTTAACGAGAGACAGGGGCTTACTAACTACCAATACAAAACCGATGGCAGTGAATTCATCAGCGGCTGGTCACTTTCAAGCAGAGAGGCTAAGGCTGTAAGCCATTCAATTGGGCTGTCGATGCTTGATCGAATAGAGTCTATCTCACGTGCATCGATAATGGCCGAGGGCGCTCAGACAAACGGTTTCACCTCTAGCCCAAACGGGAAAGAGGTACAGCTACAGCAACTCAACGCAGCACTAGCACTCTACCGAGGCGACTGGGAGAGATTAGACAACAATGAAAAAGGGGCGAGCGCACACTACGAAGAAGCCGACATCGTTGCCGCATTTCAAGCCATACCCCGCGCCTTCGAACTGTTGCCCCGCCCTGCTTTCGAAACAGATCCCACAGTCCTGACAGTGAAAACCAACGCAGCGCAAGACAGCGTATCAACACTATGGGCTGAACGATTCCCAGGCGTAACCAAGCGCCTAATCAACGCGCTCGCAAGCAATTAAACGCGGGCCAGGTGACGGAGGCATAACATGAAACTCAGCTATTTTGCCTCTGCCCAAAACAACTCGGCTAACTGCCTTCTGAGGTTTAGGGTGGTTATTTTCGCGGGTTTTTCTCTGCTCAGTGCCTGTGCAGTAGCGCCAGGTGGCTATGTTCGCAAACTCCCTAACGACGCCGAAGTGGCGCAGTACAACGCCTCTGTCGAGCCCGATGAACGTATAGTCTGCCGCAGAGAAACCCCAGTTGGCACCAATGTCCCCCGCCGTCTATGCCGGTATATCCGCGATATGGAGGACACCTCACGCTTCCATCGCGAGCAACTTAAGCGTGTTCTCCGCTAAACCTTACTCGCAACAAAGCCCCTAAAAACCAATTGCATAGACGATTCTAATCCCTGTATAGTCGGCTAGTTCAGCGCAAATGTGCGGGTTTTTATTTAGGAAGAGAGTCTGCCTTACTCTTCCTGTATTAACTAAAGACGCAGTCCGCTGATTTAAATCACACACTTAATTACTTGTAAAAGTAAGGGAGAGACGTATGCGCAGAACCTTCCCCAGCACACGCCGGGCAATAACACTCGCTGTAATTTCTGGACTATCAGTTACCGCTTTATCAGCCGCAGCACAAGACGAACCAGTCGAAGAGATTGTGGTCACCGGATCGTACTTTAGGGGCTCGCCTCTTGACGCTCCTTCGCCCGTTCAAGTCATTGACCGTTCCAGCATCGAGGCTCAGGGCGCTGCGGTAATCTGGGACGTGATCAAGAACCTCGAGGTTAACTCGGGCTCGATCTCTAACCCAGGCTCGGGTGACAACACACAAGTTAGCGGCTCGGCAAACGTAAACCTCCGTAACCTCGGCGAGAACTCCACACTCACGCTGATTAACGGCAAGCGTATGGTTCCGGCAGCTGTAACTACCCGAAGCGGTGGTGAGTTCGTCGACCTCAACTCTATTCCACTCGTGATGACTGACCGCGTCGAAGTTTTGACCGACGGTGGTTCTGCACTCTACGGCGCCGATGCGGTAGCGGGTGTTGTGAACATCATCATGCGTAACGACTTCGAAGGCTTCGAGCTGTACGGCGACATCCAAGGTGTTCAGAAAGCCGACCAAAAGTACGATCAGACTATCAGCGCCATCTGGGGCTGGGCAAGCAGCGACGGCGACACTAACCTCGTTCTGTCAGCTGAGCGCTTCGAGCGTGACCCGGTGAACGTGCGTGAGACAAACGCGTTTAGCGACCTGCAAGACTTTAGAGGCACTGTAAGTAGTGTGCCCAGCTTGCTTGCTATTAGCGCGATTGGCGCCAGATTCCCAGCGGAGTGGTATAACGCCACGGTCACTGGGCGCAATGTGGCGCAAGGCGGTCGACCTACGCCAGTCTGGACGGATCCACTCTGCGACAACACCTTTGACGGCAGCGGGAACAGTGGTTTCTACGAACCAGGCGGCCGTCGATATGATCAGGGCCAGGCGGGTGGCGCGTGCCAGACTGATACCTCTCAGTGGGTTATTGCGGCTCAGCAGACTGAGCGCGAAAGCTTTGCCGGCACACTGAATCACCGGTTCAGCGATAATACAGAGTTCTACTCGTTCTTCCAGCACTCTGAATCTACAATTCATCGAGGCGACGACGGATACAACGAGTCTCGCGGCCCAACTATCTTCTTACCCTCACCTGGAGCACACGGAGGAAATCCTGTCGGCGCTCAAGTCGAGCTCGGCGGGTTCGCTGCATTCATAGGCAACACACCTCCTGCGGTTGGCAGCATCACTAACAACCCAATGGACTTAGCCAACGGCGGCCCTGGCACCGGCGCATACTCGCAAGTTAGAAACGGACTCCTCCGCCCGGGCGGTGATGGTAATACGACTGAAACATCGAGCTCTGCTGTTCAAGTTGGTCTGCGCGGTACGTTCGACGCATTCGACCGTGAGTTGAATTACGACATCGGCTATTCGTTCAGTGAATCGTCAATGGAGGAAAACTACCGAACCTTCAACCGAGACAGGACTGAACTCGCGGCCTTTGGTTTAGGTGGAGAGAACTGTACGCCAAACGGTCAATCCGACTACGACTATGCCGGCCAATTGATTTACGGCGGCTATCTTCCAAACCTCTGGAATACAGACCTTGCAGCTTTCAACCAAACCTTCTTCCCAGGCTTCGTATTCACAACGCGCGAGAATACCTCTCTTGCACTGACGAGCAACAATCACGGGCAAGATGGATGCCAATTCTACAACCCCTGGCTTACCTCACTAAGCAATCCGAACGTCGCAAACGATCCGGTGCTAATGGACTACCTGCTCGAAGACGTACGCCGAGTCGACAAGCGCAACAAGCTTGCCGTATTCGATGCTGTAGTCTCTGGCGAGTTATTCGAGATGAAGGGCGGCACGGCACAATTCGCTCTCGGTGGCCAATATCGTGATCGCAATACGAAAGAAATTGCGAATGAACTTCACTACCCAGGCCTGCAGAACCGCATACTAGGTTACGACGAGAACGGCGTTCCAAACGACTTCCACCGCGTTAGTAACAACTACGAATGTGCGATGTGTGCGTTTAACTACAACGATGCGCGCACCACTTCAGCTGCGTTCATGGAACTCTCACTGCCGTTTATGGAAAATGTCGAGACTCAGATAGCTCTCCGCTTTGAGGATTACGGAGGCAATATCGGAAGTGAGTTGTCACCTAAGATCGCAATGAGCTGGCGTCCAACTGACGAGTTGCTCATTCGTGGATCATTCTCACAGTCGTTCCGCGCGCCTAACATTGCCATAGTCCAAACTGGCCTGCAGTCGTCATCGGTCACGTTCCAAGATCCGATTTCGAACCAGGCGGTCCGTGCAGGCCTCGTGCCACCCACGATTGCCAACGCCGAACGCGAGTCAACCTACACACTCGGTGGACCTGCACCCACGGTGGGTAACGAGTATGCGGACACCTACAGCGTAGGCTTTTTGTGGACACCAAGCGGTGCCCTCGAGGGACTAAGCCTCGGTGCAGACGTGTGGCGTTTCGAAGTAACAGACCGTGTGTTACCAGAGCCACCAATCAATGCGCTTCAGCCTGAGCTCGACGCGTTCATGGTGGCGTCTCAAAACGAAGCAAACTACGTGCTTAACGACTCGCTCTCTCTAGATTCGCCCGTCGTAAACGTGCCTTGTTCACCGTCTGCGATCGAAGCTGAATTTGGCCGCGATTCTGCAGAGCGCTTGAACTGCGTTGTCGCTCCATCAAGCTACATCGTTTCTGGCATTCAGCGTCCAGTGGGTGTCGAAGATGGAGGCCTTGTCACTCTCACTTTGAGTGCCGTTAACGCCGGTGAAATAACTGCCGATGGTATCGACTTTAAGGCCGGCTACGGCTTCAGCAACGACTTAGGTCAGTTCGCTGCCAACGTCACTTACACACACGTGAATCAGTACACGTTCGGTGGTGTACCTGGCATGGTGAACGGTCTCCTCGACACAGGCGAGTATGACGCCGCCGGCACGACTGGTGATGGCAACCTTGTACGATCACAGCCTGACAACAAGGGCACAATCACTATGAACTGGCGCAACGGGAACCATGGCCTGACAGTAATCAACCGTCACATCGGCTCTTACCGAGACCTCGGCTACGAGGCTGCCATTGTTGTTGCCAATGACTTCACGCGACCTTTACTGTCACGCGAAATCGGCAGCTACAACACATGGGATGTGCAGTACAACTACAACAAGGCATGGGATAACTCGCGCTTTGGTAGCACAACTTTCACAGTGGGCTTGCTCGATGCCTTAAACAAGACTCTGCCTTACCGCGAGCTAAGTGCGCTGAACTATGACGCCGCTGTGTTCGAAGGCCGTGGTAAGCGTTGGTACGCTCGCGCGCTCTGGTCTTTCTAAGCGTCAGACGATACTACTTAAAGCCTAAAGATTAAGGCTCAATAAAAAACGGCGAGGAGAGATCCTCGCCGTTTTTTTATGAGAAAATTTCTTTGACCCGCCACTAAATAGTATTGAATTTTTGTTTTACCCGTGGTTTATTCACACTAATGATGCATGCAGTCGCGAGTAGTATGTCTCTAGCAAGTAGTCCGCAGATGCTAATAATAAAAACTCAAAGCTCATTTCAAATGAGGGAGAAGCATTATGCAGACAAAATTCCCAAGCTCACGTCGAGCGCTCACTATTGCCATTATTGCTGGCATGTCATTTCAGGTATCTGCGCAAGACACACCTGTAGAGGAGATTACCGTCACAGGCTCCTATTTCAGGGGTTCTCCCTTAGACGCGCCTTCTCCAGTTCAAGTAATTGATCGTTCTAGTATTGAGGCTCAGGGAGCCGCAGTAATCTGGGACGTGATTAAAAACCTCGAGGTTAACTCCGGCTCAATAACCAACCCCGGCTCTGACAACGGACAAGTGGAAGGTACCGCCAACGTAAACCTGCGAAACCTCGGCGAAAACTCAACACTCACGCTGATCAACGGCAAACGAATGGTCCCTGCAGCCGCCGTAACGCAGAGCGGCGGCGAATTTGTCGACCTTAATTCCATACCGCTGGTCATGACCGACCGCGTTGAAGTGCTCACCGACGGCGGCTCAGCTCTTTACGGTGCCGATGCGGTTGCTGGTGTTGTCAACATCATCATGCGGACGGAATTTGAAGGGCTCGAAATTTATGGCGATCTTCAGGGGGTTCAAGCTGCTGACGATGCGTACGACGCTACCGTAAGCGCTATCTGGGGCACATCGTTTAATGATGGCGCTACAAATTTAGTCCTTTCGGCTGAGCGCTTTGAACGCGACCCTGTTGCGGTTAAAGACGGCAACTTTTTTGGGCCTTACTCAGAGTTTTTAGGGACCGTATCCGATGCAGGCGTGTTGCTCAACAGCCCAGCCTTTGGCGCTCAATTTAATTCAGAGCAGTGGCTTAACACAGAAATATATGCTCAAAACTTAGCCGAAGGTGGTCTGGCGAGTAACTACATTTATACAGACCCCGGATGCTACACAACCACTTTAGCCGACGGCACAACGCCAAAAATTGGTCGATTACGTGAAGATCGAGGTGAAAAAGCCGGCACTTGCCGTGCCGACCAATCGGATTATACCTACATCACAAACACGACAGAGAGAAGCTCGTTCGCAGGCTCGTTTTCTCATGAGTTCAACGACACGACGGAGTTCTATTCTTTCTTCAGCCACTCGGATTCTGAAACAACTCGATCTGACACAGGATACAACCAATCACGCGGGCCAACCGTCTTCTTGGCCCCTCCTGGAGCCTATGCCCGTAATCCAGCATACGGTTACAACGCTATAGGCCAAACTCTGGAATTAGGTTTTTTTGCGCCGCAGGCTGGTCTCACCCGGCCCACTCTTGCCGATGTGCCAAATATGCCGATGGCAGGAAGTAATGGCGGCCCTAATGTAGCGATGTATCAAGGCGTTCGCGACGGCATCAATCGCCCTGGAGGCGACGTAAATGTCACAACAACGAGCACGGTCAGTGTCCAGGCAGGTATAAAAGGTGAGTTCGATGCGTTTGATCGGACCTTAAACTATGATGTTAGCTACTCATGGGGCGGATCTTCTCTAGAGCAACAATATAAAACATTCAACAGAGATCGTTCCGAATTGGCTGCTAATGGGTTAGGAGGTCCGAATTGCACACCTAACGGTAGACCTGACTTTGACTTTGCGAACGAGCCAGGCCCCTTCGGAGGAGCTGTTCCCCAAGCGTGGGATTTTTATGCGCCCGGACTAGTCCAAACATTCTTCCCCGGGTTTGTGTTTACCACGCGGGAAAATTTATCTTATGCACTAACTAGCAACAATCAGGGCCAAGATGGCTGCATGTTCTACAATCCCTATCTCAGCCAGCTGTCTGATCCTAATCTAGCTAACAGCCGAGAGCTAATGGATTGGATGAACGTCACAGTCGATCGCGTCGATAAACGAAATAAACTCGCTGTTTTTGATGCCGTTGTTTCAGGCGAATTAATGGAGATGAAAGGTGGTGTGGCACAGTTTGCGGTTGGTGGACAATATCGCGAGCGAAATACAAAAGAAGAAGCCAATGAGTTACATTACCCGGGTTTGCAAAACCGGATTCTCGGTTACGATGCTAACGGTGTTCCAAACGAATTTCACCGAGTGAGTAATAACTTCGAATGCGCAATGTGCGCGTTTAACTATAATGATACACGAAAGACTAAAGCGGCCTTCATGGAGCTTTCGCTCCCTTTCATGGAAAATGTAGAGACTCAAATCGCGCTGCGATTCGAAGACTACGGTGGACAGATTGGAAGTGAGTTATCACCAAAGATTGCGATGAGCTGGAGGCCTATCGAGTCTCTGTTAATTCGCGGTTCTTTCTCGCAGTCTTTCCGTGCCCCAAACATAGCTATTGTTGAAACCGGACTACAGTCTTCTGGCTATACGTTCCGAGACCCTATCTCTAACCAAGCCGTTCGCGCAGGTCTGTTGCCTGCTATCGATGCAAACGCAGAGGCCGAGGCTACCTATACTTTGGGCGGCCCTGCGCCTTACGTTGGAAACGAATACGCAGACACCTATAGCCTCGGCTTCCAGTGGACGCCAGATGGGGCGCTGGACGGGCTTTCTGTTGGTGCGGATTTCTGGCGCTTTGAGGTCAGCGACCGCGTATTACCTGAGCCACCAATTCGGGCCATCCAGCCTGAAATAGACGCGTTTAATGTGGCGGCAAAAGATGAGTCTAATTACGTCTTTAACGACACCATCCCCGCAGATTCGGCTCAACCTTACACACCGTGTAGCCCTTCAGCTGTCGCAGCTGAGTTCGGCGTGGACTCCCAAGAGCGCCTCAACTGCGTAGTCGACCCACGTACTTATGTTGTACCCGGTATCCAGAGGGCGTTTGGAACTACAACGGCAAACCTGATTACAACTACACTAAGTGCGATTAATGCTGGAACGATCACGGCTGACGGTGCTGATGTAAAACTTGGTTACAACTGGTCGAATGACATGGGCCTCTTTAGCGCACGCGTTGACTTCACTCATGTGCGTCAGTACACACTGGCTAACGTACCTGGGCTTGAGCGTGGTTTGTTGGATACCTACGTATTCGATGCGGCGGGAACAACAGGAGACGGTAACATTGTGAGGTCTCTTCCTGATAATAAGGGAACCCTGACTATGTCTTGGCAGCGAGATAGCCACGGCGTAAGCTTGATAAATCGGCATATTGGCTCGTATCGCGACCTCGCTTATCAGACTGCCTATGAGGCAGGCTCTGATTTCACGCGAAGCATGCTCGATGAAAAAATCGACAGCTACAATACATGGGACTTCCAATACCGATACTCAAAGGATTGGGGTGGCCGAGTAGGCAGCACTAACTTCTCCCTGGGCGTATTAGATATGTTCAATGAAGATATCCCTTACCGAGAAGTGGGCGGGCGAGACTATGACACTGTTGTTTTTGATGGGCGCGGTCGCCGCATCTACGCAAGAGTACTGTGGCAACTTCAATAGAGCATTTTGATTAATTGCTAGATCAATAAAAGCGTCTGCCGAGTCTCAGGACTAAGCAGGCGCTTTTTTTTTGCACCTTGAAATATTGCGTTATACTCTCCGCGGCCGTCCAAGATACGGCTCCTAAACGCTATGCCTCGGCGCCTGATTCAGCCCTATCGGAGAATTCGATGAATACCAAAATGAAGCTATTGCCTGCAATTATTGCCCTCAGTCTTGGCGTCGTCGCCTGCAGCGATGAATCGGCGCCCGTAGCTTCAAGCAGCGACACACCCGAAACGGTTCTGGCTAACGCCAAACCAGAGCTCGGTGACTTTGGCGTCGATCTTAGCCAGCAAGACCCTAACACAAAGCCCGGCGATGATTTCTTTCGCTTTGCGAACGGCAAGTGGCTCGATGAATTTGAGCTTCCCGCCGACCGCAGCAACTATGGGTCTTTCTCTGTACTGGGCGATCGTTCGGACGAACGCGTAAACACCATTATCGAAGAGCTTTCGGCTGCTGAGCCCGCCGCTGACACCATTGAGCAGAAGATTAGCGACTACTATCTTAGCTACATGAATACAGAGGTGCTCGATGAGCGTGGCATCGGCCCGCTGCGCGAAAAACTTGCACAACTTTCGGCAATCGACTCACGCGCGGCATTAATAGAGGCACTCGGGCGCTCTCAGCTCGATGCCATAGCAAGTCCCTTTGGCTGGTATGTTGGCGCCGATCGCCGCGACCCAGATCGTCATCAATTGGTGCTAAGCCTTGGCGGCATAGGCCTGCCCGACCGCGACTACTATCTTCTCGACACCGAGCAGTATGTCAGCGTGCGGAGCGAATACGTCGCGCATATCGAGCGCATGCTGGGCTTCGCCGGCATTGAAAACGCCGCCGAGAAAGCACAAGCGGTGTTGGCTCTTGAGACAGCGTTTGCCGAAAATCTTTGGCCGCGCGCCGATCGCCGTAACCGCGACCTCACCTTTAACCCAATGACCTACACAGAATTTAAAGCAGCCTATCCGAACATGGACTGGGACGCATACTGGGCTGCGGCAGGCATAAGCGAGATCGAAGACCTCAACGTTTCTTATCCCACTGCAATGGCGCCAATCATTGCGTTACTCGACAGCGTAGCGGTCGAGGACTGGGTTAGCTACATGAGCTATCAGCACATCTCTAACCTTGCGAGTGTGCTGTCTCAGGAGATCGACAACGAGAATTTCCATTTCTATTCCACCGTACTTAACGGCGTACCAGAACAGCGTCAGCGCTGGGAACGTGGAGTCGAGCGCGTCGGTTCGCTTAACAGCCTAGGCGAAGCAGTCGGTCAGATCTATGTGCAGAAACATTTCCCAGAGGCTGCGAAGCAGCAGATGCAAGGACTCGTTGAGAATTTGCGCACGGCGCTCGCCAACAGCATCGCAAGCCTCGACTGGATGGGCGAGGAGACCAAAAACGAGGCGAGACTCAAGCTGGAGTCGTTCCGCCCTAAGATCGCCTATCCCGACGAGTGGCGCGACCTCTCAGCAATCGAAATTAGCCGCGACGACCTCTTCGCGAATGCGCGCAGCGTGCGTGAGTTCAATTACGCGGACGAGATTAGTCGCTTGGGAAAACCAACGAATCGTGAAGAATGGGGCATGACGCCGCAAACGGTTAACGCTTATTACAACTCATCTTTTAATGAGATCGTGTTCCCTGCAGGAATCCTGCAGCCACCATTCTTCGACCCTGCTGCCGACATGGCCGTGAACTACGGCGGCATCGGCGCAGTAATCGGCCACGAGATGGGCCACGGCTTCGACGACCAGGGCTCTAAATCAGATTCGCTCGGCGTACAGCGTAATTGGTGGACCGATGACGACCGCGCCAACTTCGAAAAACTGACCACCGCGCTCGCCGCCCAATATGATCAGTTCGAGCCGGTCCCGGGTTATTTCGTTGACGGCAATTTCACCCTCGGTGAAAACATCGGTGACGTCGGCGGTCTCTCGCTTGCCTATCGCGCCTATAAATTATCACTCGGCGGCGAAGAGGCTCCGGTCATCGACGGACTCACTGGCGATCAGCGCTTCTTCTTAAGCTGGGCGCAGGTATGGCAACGAAAGTACCGCGAAGACGCGCTGATCCAGCGCCTCACCTCCGACCCGCATTCCCCATCGGAGTTCCGCGTTAACGGCGTGGTTCGCAACTTCGACGAATGGTATGAGGCGTTCGATGTGCAGCCCGAAGATGCGCTCTATCTCGCGCCGGAAGACCGCGTGCGGATTTGGTGATTCAAACAAGAGGGAGAGTGAGAATGGAAGATCAACGCGTAAGATCAACACGAAACTTCGCCTCAGTCACCCTCATTGCGCGGTGTGCCCTCAGTTTCTCGCTTCTGCTTTTTTCGTCGGCGTCTTCGGCTCAAGACTTCGATACTATTATAGCCAACGGCCGCATTGTCGATGGTTCGGGTAATCCTTGGTACGAAGCCGATGTTGGCATTCGCGGAGATCGAATTGTCTCTATTGGCGACCTCTCGTCCAAGCAGGCTACGCAGATTATCGATGCCACTGGGCTGGTTGTGGCACCGGGTTTTATTGACCCACACACGCACGCTCTGCGCGGAATTTTCGATGTGCCCATGGCGGAGAGTTCGCTTCTGCAGGGCGTAACTACGCTCACCGAAGGCAACGACGGCAGCTCCCCTTTCCCTATTGCAGCCCACTACGCTGAAATCGAAGCCAAACGCATTAGCCCAAACTGGGCAGTCTTTGTTGGACAAGGCACGATTCGCGAGGCGGTTGTCGGGCGCGACGATAGAGAAGCAACACCGCTCGAGCTTGCGCGCATGAAGGCGATGGTTGCCGAGGCAATGCGCGACGGTGCGCTGGGGATCTCGACTGGACTTTTCTATGTGCCCGGTAGTTTTACGCCAACAGACGAAGTCGTCGAACTTTCTAAGGTTGCCGCACAGTATGGTGGTATCTACATCTCGCATATGCGCGAGGAAGCCAATCAACTGCTCGACTCGGTAAACGAAACGATCGCTATCGGGGAGCAGGCCGGTATTCCTGTTCAGATAACCCATCACAAGGTGATCGGTGTTCAGAACTGGGGCGCGTCGGTCAACAGCCTACAACTTGTCGATGAGGCCCGCGCCCGCGGTGTCGATGTCACACTCGATCAATACCCCTACACCGCATCGCAAACGAGCATCAACGCGCTTATTCCACAGTGGGCGCAGGAAGGCGGCCGCGCAAAAATGCTTGAGCGCCTCGAGAGCCCCGAGACTCGGGGAGCGGTCAAAGCGGCAATCGTAGATAAGATTTTATTTGACCGCGGCGGCGGCGATCCTAAGAATGTGTCTATCTCGCGCAGCCCGAACGATCGTTCAATTGAAGGGAAGAATCTTGCCGAAATTACGCGCGATCGCGGATTCGAAGCCAGTGTCGACAACGCCGCAGAAGTGACGATGGAGATTGTCGAGATCGGCAATGTCAGCGCGGTATATCATGCTATAGGCCCACAGGATGTCGATCGCATCATGCAGCATCCTGCAGTTGCCATCGGCTCAGACGGTCCGGTTGGCGTTTTCGGCGAGGGCGCACCGCATCCACGTCAGTATGGCACCTTCGCACGAGTGCTCGGACACTACGTTCGCGAACGCGGTGTTATAACCCTCGAAAACGCCGTACGCAAAATGACTAGCCTCACGGCTCAGCGTCTAAGCATTCGCGACCGAGGCCTATTGGTCGAAGGCTATTTCGCAGACATTACGATTTTCGATCCGGATACCATAATAGACAAAGCGACATTTGAGCAGCCTCATCAGTACGCAGTTGGCGTGGACACTGTGTTGGTCAATGGCGAACTCGTCGTCGCGAATGGCAAGCACACCGGCGCACGCCCTGGGAGAGTGCTGCATGGGCCGGGGTTTCAGACCCCTCGTTAATTTAGGTTTGCCAAGTATCTAAATGCCGATGCTCGATCTCTGACGCCTTATCACTATGAGTATTGACGAAATACTCAGATAAAGAGGGCGCTCGGCTTTTGTTCAAATTATTGGCGAGATAAATCAAAACTTGGCGAGAATACCTAGTCTCCCCGCACGAGCAACGCACAAAAACCCCACAATCACGCCATAAAACGCACTTGGCACGATAGTCGCATTATTCCTAGCATCATGTTTAATGCGGAGTGCACAGTATGAAATTTCTTTCGACCCTCGGCCTTCTTGGCCTCACCCTTATTGGTCTCATCATAGCCATACCGATTCTTTCGGTTGCTTTCTCTGTGTTTGGCGCGCTCGTAATCTTTCTTGTTTGGATTGCGCCATTTTGGATTATCGCCACATCGGACCAGACCACCGGCTTTGAGAAAATCGCGTGGCTGATCGCGATGGTTTGCCTGTCTTGGTTTGCTTGGGTGTTCTATTTCTTTCTCGCGCCACTGAAAAGGCGTGACGACTATTATGGTTACACTCGGCGGTAACTGCGTTTTTGGTGGAGCCCTAATTTGTCCACCGATGCGACGCGGCCGCGCATGCTGTGCCGCGGCGCATTTTTCGTTCTATCCCTCGCTATTCATCACTTCTCATTCTTGAGTGATACAGTGCTACACTGAATCAAAACAAGGAAGTCATATGGCAATAATCGAAGTCGACGCGTTAACCAAACGCTATCCGCTGCCGAGCGGAAAAGGCGGCACATTTCTCGCCGTAAACGGAATTTCTCTTCGTATAAGGGCAGGCGAAATTTACGGCATCCTTGGCCCCAATGGTGCAGGCAAAACAACAACGCTCGAAATGCTCGAGGGCTTAACCGACATCGATTCGGGCACAGCCCGCATCGATGGTATCGATGTTAAAGCAGATCCCTACGCAGTTAAAAAAATCATCGGTGTACAGCTTCAGGCCAACGAATATTTTGACAGCGTCTCACTGACCGAATTACTCGAACTCTTCGCCGCACTCTACAACCGAAGAATCGACCCTCTTGAATTACTCGACCGAGTTAATTTACGCGATAAGGCGAACGCTAAACCTGCCAGTCTCTCAGGTGGCCAGAAACAACGTTTCTCCATCGCCTGTGCGTTAGTCAACGAGCCTAAGGTGCTGTTTTTAGACGAACCGACAACCGGACTCGACCCTCAGGCCAAGCACAATCTGTGGGACTTGGTCCGCGAGCTTAACCACGACGGTATGACAATCGTACTTACCACTCACAATATGGAAGAGGCGGAGACGCTCTGTGGACGCATCGCGATTATGGATCATGGCGAGATTGTTGCGGAGGACTCGCCACAGGCGTTAATTATGAAATACGCTCCGGAGCCGCCTCGTGCGCCACTTCATGGTGACATCGAAGATGTGTTTCTTGCGCTTACCGGACATGCCCTTCGCGATTAACTCGCACGTTAAATAACGAGAACAACATAATGACTCCTCTCCAACTTCACCTCGTTCGCGTCTTTCTAAAAATATTTTTACGTGACCGCCAGTCGATTTTTTTTAGTCTTTTCTTTCCCGCATTACTGATGATCGCACTCGGATTCGCTAACAGCGGCGACGCAGGAAAAATCCGCCTGGCTATTGCCAATCAGAGCGAGGGAGCCGTTGCGCAGCGCTTTATTGATTCTATGCAGACTGACACGATGTTCGAGGTAACCCTCGGTGATGAATCTTCGCTACGGCGCGGCGTGGTCGAAGGCGACTATAGGCTGCTTTTAGTCCTCCCCCCAGAATTTGATGTCTCTCAGACGGCGGTAACCACGACCGACCTTAGGTTAGTGGTCGACGCCGCTCAAGTGCGCGAACTCGGCATGCTTATGCCTCTGCTCGAACAGAAGCTACTCGACATTGAGCGAGAATTTCGCGACATGAGCCCTTTGTTCTCTCTCGCCATCGAAGATGTTCAGGCTAGATCCCAAAGTTATCTTGCGTTCTTACTGCCTGGGATTATGGCGTTTACGCTCATGCAGCTCGCGATCGCTGGCAGCGGTTTCAATATTGTAGAGTACAGACGCAAAGGAATACTTAAGCGCCTTTTCGTCACGCCAATAAAACCGAGCGATTTCATTACCGCGATCGTGCTCGCCCGCATGACGATCGTGTTGGTGCAGCTCACTGTCTTATTGCTTTTTGCGGTTTTTGCGCTGGGTGTCGAACTGGTAGGTAATTATGCGACGCTTTATTTAATCATCACCGCCGGCACGTTTATTTTCCTTTGCTTGGGTTTTTGCCTTGGCAGCATCGCCAAGACCCAACAGTCTATTATGGCGATTGGTAATCTGGTGATCTTTCCTCAGGTATTCTTATCAGGCGTATTCTTTCCAATCGATTCGATGCCCGCGATTATCCAGCCTATAGCCACTATGCTACCGCTTAGTTTCGTTGCAACGGCAATGCGAGAAATCGCCAACAACGGCGCGTCGCTTCTCGACATTGCGCCGAGTCTTATAGGTATCTCCGTGTGGTTTGTTGTGGCGTTTGTGCTCGCCACTCGGCTATTTGTGTGGAAAGAGGTGGCAAACTAGTCGCCTCGGACGAACTCTTGCACGGCGCTGGCTATTAGGCGAGACTTACCCACGATGGAATCCCTTTTAGTCGCTATGTAAGGAAAACAAAAATGATAAAGAAAGCGCTAGTAGTAGCCACCGCGGCAGCAGTATTTAGCATGGCAGTAGTAACAACGGCAAACGCGCAAGACGAGCCTACTCCCGAGCAGGTAGCGGCCGGCGCCGCCGATACGCGTCAATCAGTATTCAAACTGTTACGTTTCTATTTGGTGCCACTTGTGGGCATGGCGCGCGGCGCGCCTTTTGATGCAGAGCTGGCAGAGAAAAACGGCCGCCGCATTGCAGCACTCGCGCCCTCTATTCCCGATGTTTTTATGCACGATACTCGCGACTTCGATGTCGAAACCGAAGCTCTCGATGTAATCTGGGAAGATAAAGCAGAGTTCGAAAACAAAGCCATGGCCTTAATGAATAACGCCAATGCCTTTGCAGATCTTGCCGCAACTGGCGATCGCGGTCAGACACTCGGTGCTTTTAGAGCGCTAGGCGGCTCATGTGGTGACTGTCACGACACATTCCGTGTCGATAACGACTGATCTCTCCATTTAACCCCTGCATTTAACCCCTACCTTGCACCTCTACATCGACCCTCTAGCGCTACCGCGTGAAAAACGCGGCTAGCGCAAGGCGGTCGGCGTCGGTAAGGCGAGACGTGTTGTGTTCGATAACATCGCTCATGTCGCCGCCAACGAAATCTGCATCGGGCTTCATACCGAGCAGTAAAAACAAGTCGAAGCTGTTACGGTCCCATTCTTCTAACGCCTCGCTATCGATTGCCTCGATGGTGTCTTCGCCGATTTGTGCGCCTGCAAATTCCCGTGCGAGTTGCGAAATGCCCAGCCCATTGCGCGGCGTATGGCACTCACCGCAGTGCCCGAGATTTCGGGCAAGGTAGGCGCCGCGCTGCATCAGCAAAGACTCTTCTTGCGCTGTCATCAATTCGGGTTCTCTGCCGCCAGTTAAATCAGCCAACAGATTCCAGCCCACGAGTGCAAACCGCGAAAGCCACCACGGTGTTTCATGCTCGGGGACGGCATTGTTTACCGGATTAAGTGACAAGAGATACGCGCCGATGTCGAGAACATCCTCGTCATTTAGGCCGGCATAAGAACGATAGGGAAACGCAGGAAAATAGAAACTGCCTTCGGGCGAGCGCCCATGTTTAAGCGCGCGTAAAAAATCCTGAGCGCGCCAATCACCAATGCCCGTATCGACATCCGGCGTAATGTTGGGCGCGTAGAAAGTACCAAAATCGGTAACCAGTGCATGGCCGCCACTAAGAATCGCGGGATTGGTTGACCCATCGCCTTCGACCGCGAGGTGACAACTTACACAGCCACCTGCGTTAACCAGATAGGCGCCGCGGGCAATAGCGTCGTCGTCGCTTGAAATTACTGCATTGTTATCAACAGACGGGGGCGTAAACAAAAAATAGGCGATGGCCAAAACGACCGCTACGCAGAACGTGAGTATTCTCATGCGTAGCGACCATTGACTCATTTCACTCGTCTCCTTCTAGCGTCTAGATAGACACCGTGCTACTAGATGAGCTGACTCAGCATCTCTTGGTTATACGTGACCAGTTCATCAAATTTGCCCGCGCGAACTTTGGTGACCCAGTCGGGGTTTGCGATAAGCGCGCGACCCACGGCGATCATGTCGAATTCATCGGCTTCCATGCGCGCGATCAGATCGTCGATGCTTGCAACTTCGGCTTCGCCGCCGCGGTAAGTCGCAATAAATTCCTCAGTCAGACCCACGCTGCCAACGCTGATAGTTGGCTTACCGGTAATCTTTTTTACCCAGCCAGCCAGGTTGAGGTCAGAGCCTTCGAATTCGGGTTCCCAGAAACGACGAGTGCTGCAGTGGAATATGTCGACGCCTGCGTCGGAAAGCGGCTTAACAAACTGCTCAAGTTCTTCGAGGCTCGGCGCGAGACGCGCAGTAAAGTCTTGCTGCTTCCACTGCGAGAACCGCAAAATGATCGGATAATCATCGCCGATCTCGGCGCGGATACTTTGCACAATATCGGTGGCGAAACGCGTGCGCTTAACGAGCGATCCACCGTACTGATCGTCACGCTGGTTCGTACCTTCCCAAAAAAAGTTATCGATGAGGTAGCCATGTGCGCCGTGAAGCTCGAGTGTATCGAAGCCTAAGTCTTTAGAATCTTTCGCCGCCTGCGTAAATGCGGCGATCAGTTCATCGACCTCGGCATTACTCAGTGCGTCATAAACCTTCTTGCCCGGCCCTACTAAACCCGATGGCGTAGCCGACGGATATTCAGGATAAGCGCCTTCGCCAGGACGACGCATACCACCCTGATGCCACAGCTGAGGCGCTATCTTGCCACCTGCTGCGTGAACTGTTTCAACAATTTTATGCCAGCTATCGAGCGCTTTGCCGTGAAAGCCCGGAATGCGCACCTCGTTGGACGCTGCCTTGTGATTGACCGTCGTGCCTTCGGTGATGATGAGGCCAACATCGTTTTCGGCACGGCGTTTGTAATACTGCAGCACTGCGTCGTCGGGCACGCCGTCGGGCGAAAACTGCCGGGTCATTGGCGCCATAGCAACGCGGTTCTTGAGGGTAAGTTTGGGGCTGGTAAACGGGGTAAAGAGAATATCGGGATTCATCGAGCGGTCTCTGCGTTAATTGTATAAAAAGCGTGTGGTCGTCATGTGTGTGATCCACATAATAGGGCGCTGATAGATTGCTGTCGAGTTCTAGCGTCCCACGGCAGCAGCGCGCAATATTCGTCGATTCGCCTCGGTTGGCGCGGGTTCGGATTCGCCGAATATCGCGCGAATCCAGTGCCCGTCTGTCGGATTGGGGAATACGATATAGTCGGTGCCAAAACGCGCGGCATCTGCGTGCATTAATGCCTCGCGCTCTGCGACATCGATGACGTAATAGCGCCGCGCAAAATCGTTGAGGTTGTCACCCAACGAGGCGATCACGCGGTAGTCGCTGCGAATCTGCGCCTGCACAGCCTCTTTGTTTGACGTCTCTCGCAGCACGCGAAGGTTTTCGGCGCGGACGTTTTCGAAGCCAGCAGCGCGCAGATTACCGAGCGCAAGCTCGAAGGTCGCCTCGCCCTGATCGCGATTCGTGACGAAAAACAGCGTCACGCCGTTTGCCTCACAAAATGCTGCGAACTCGCGCGCACCCGGGCTGGCGACGAATTCGTTGTTTGGCACCCAAGCGTCCCACGTGGCGTCGTCAAAGAAGTCGCCACCCTCTGCTATTAGCTGGCCCCAGTAGGCGCCGGACAAAAGCACGGTTTCATCGACGTCGGTGATTACTGCAAGCGGACGCGTATCGTTCGAAGCGCTCGCCCCACGCGCGGCAAGTGCCTGCTCGACCCGCAGCTGCGCGAGCGCGAAGCCTTGGTAATACAGCGCACGAAATTCAGCCGCGGTTTGGCGCCACGCGATTGCGTAGAGCAAAGGATTGGTGAGCGCCGCGTTGGCTGATTCACGCTCCGACTCGGCAGCCGTGACAGGTGTTGCCAGCGCGCCCAGTATTGCCGCGGCTGCGACTCCTGTTCTAAGTATTCTGTTAAGCATTGTTCTTCCTGCTGTTTGTTCGACCGTTCATCCCGCTGCACGCGCACTTGGCGCCTCGTGGGTGGTAATAATACGCATAGTTGGTCTATATTGCTTACAACATCTGACCCTGCGTTCAAGGAATACTATCGCTATGCGCCTCTCCTTTAAATCCATTCAATTCGTTAGATTGCTCGCCCTGTCTTCAGGGCTACTGGCAAGTGCTTCGGCCTTTGCCGATTCCTATCGCATACTAATTTCGAACGACGACGGCATCAATTCGCCACTTATCCATGCGCTACGCGACGGACTTGCGACACTCGACGATGTCGAGATTGTGGTTTCGGCGCCCGACGCAAACAAATCTGGAAGCAGCCAATCGACCGACGGCGGCGCGCGCACGGTCGAACGCATTTTTGCTAACGGCGAATTTTTTGGCTACGCCGTCGACGGCCGCCCAGCCGATGCTGTGCGCTTCGGGCTCTTGCACCTTGGCAAAGACGAGCCGTTCGACCTCGTCGTCTCTGGCATCAATCAAGGCGCCAATGTCGGTGACGTCTCGCATCTTTCGGGCACTGTAGGTGCAGCGATGGAGGCTATTTATCAGGGCATCCCAGCCATCGCCGTGTCGCAAGACACCGCCAATGTCGATACCTCGGTCACTGTAAATCTTACCCGTCAGCTGGTGGCGAAATATCAACGCGATGGCGCCCCCGAGGGCATAGTCATCTCGATTAATGTCCCCGGCGGCGAGTTAAAAGGCGTTGCGGTTAGGCCCATGGGCGAGTCCTATCTCAAATTTTCTCCTTACGAGCTCACGCGCACCGACGGCGAGGTCAGTGAATTCGAGGCCTCGTATGTAGGCAATCGGGCGCTAGATTCCACAAGCGATACCTATGCCTATCAAAACGGTTACGCCACCATCACTCCACTTAAATTCGATTGGACCGCCCATGAAATGCTGAGCGAAATCGAAACCTGGGGATTAGCGATTGACTGATTTAACTAATGAAATCGAGATGCCTGAACAAGGCTTTCTCGAATTCGAGCATATCGTACAAGTAAATGAGCCGGCGAATCCAACGAGCGCCGATATAAGCCGCGCACATCTCTGGGAAGGTCTGGTGCTTCGGGCGCGAAGCCCTCAGCGATTTATCGAAGGCATCGACTGCTTCTCGCACCCTCAGAACGGCGCTGGTTTTGTTCGCGAAATAAGCGCGGGCGATGCCCACTTTTACGAAGACGTGAAGCTCGAACACGAATCGCGCGTGCTCACTAAAACCCAGCGCGATAAGCCGCAGATACACGCCGAAAGCGAAGCGTCGATCGAGGAGCCTGAAGAAGGCTATCTGTTTGTGCGCTTTCGCTATCGCCGCGAATTGCCAGACGAACATCGCGCTGTAGATGTCGGCGAGCATCTGAAAGCAGCCTATGTCCGGCTCGACACCGATGCGATTAAACTGATTAGAGTAATGGCAGAGAATAATTCGTTTACCGCGCTAGTCAATTAACGCGTTCGTTAATCAAGGAGCAACCCTATGTCGTTTTATTCACGATTGTTCGTAGCCCTTTCTCCTGCAGCCTTCGTGTCTGCAGCCCTGACAACCGCGATGCTCTGTTTTGCGCCGGCAGCGTTTGCTGACCGCACCGCAGCTGACGACGAAAGCCACATCGACGACCCCCGCGTTCAGCATCGCAGCTACACCTTCGAGCCTACTGGCGAGTCTATTCCTTACGCTATTTTTGTGCCCTCCTCTTATGACCCCAAGGGGACAGAAGCGCTCCCGCTTCTCGTTTCTCTGCACGGACTTGGCCGCAGCTACGACTGGCTGATGGGCTATCACGGCCTGCTCGACCAAGCAGAAGAAAGCGGCTACGCAGTAGTGACACCCCTTGGCTATATTCGCGAAGGCTGGTTCGGATCGCGCCCGGCCGAAGACCCTCAGGACGGCGTCTATAGCGAGCAAGATGTAATGAACGTACTGGAACTGGTGCGCGACGAGCTGCGCATAGACAGCGACCGCATCTTTCTCTGGGGGCACTCGATGGGAGGAGGCGGCACCTATCATATAGCCGCAAAACACCCCGACGTATTCGCAGGGCTAGGCGTCGCGGCACCCGCCCCTGCAATCTCAGCACCTATGGATGAAATACTCGACAAGATTGCGCACCTCCCGATCTTTATTTTGCAGGGCGATCAAGATGATCTAGTACCCGTTTTTGCGACGCGCACGTGGGTCGCTGGGATGGCCGCGCGCGGTATGCAGCACCTGTATGTCGAGATTGAAGGGGGTGACCATTCGCTGCTTATCTCGCAGGACGCCGCCAACATGCAGAAGTTTGTCGATTTCTTTAATATCGTGGGCCACAAATAATGAACGCACGCGTCGCTAAAACACTCGCCACACGACTTACTCTTATCGCTTTTGCCGCGCTTAGCGGCTGCACAGCGAGCATCGTCATCGAAACGGATAGCCCGCCTAAAGCGTCGACTGTCCGCACACTCGAATGGCCCCTACACAATTTCGACTTAGCCGGCACGCGTTTCACGCCGAGCGATCAGATCACTCCAGAGAATGTCGCCTCGTTAAAGCCCGCGTGGCTTTTCCAGCATGGGGTTATCGATGGCGTGAGTAATCAAACCACGCCCATTATTGTCGACGGGATTATGTATGTGACCGACGCGCGCGGCAGCGTCTATGCAACCAATGCCACCGACGGCCATCTGCTTTGGGAATACAACGTCAGCGGCAAACTCGGCGGCGGCCGCCGCGAGGGCTATATTTTTAGGCACCGCGGTGTCGTCGTCGACGACGGCATTGTGTATACCGCCGCCGGTTCTTTCATTTTTGCGCTCGATGCGAAAACCGGCGAACCAATCGAAGGCTTCGGCGATGATGGCATGGCGCCGGTGATCCTCGACGTGTTGCATTTAAAAGACCCCAGCATCGACACCGCGATCTCGGTCGGCTACTGGTTTACAACAGCACCGCAGATTCACAATGGCATGCTCTATATCGGGACCACGCGCAGCGAAAGCCACATCGCCGGCGGCTATGTGCTGGCAGTGAATGCGAAAACCGGCGAAGTCGAATGGCACTTTAATACCGTGCCGCAGGACGAAACCGATCAGGGCTGGGAGATCGCCGGTCCAACGTGGGTCGGTGGCGAGCGCAACGGCGGCGGCATTTGGGAGACGCCCTCGATAGATCCCGAGCTCGGCCTCGTCTATTTTGCGGTCGGCAATCCTTTTGGAAATAGCACCAAGCGAGACGGCATTAATTTATTCACTAACGCGATTATCGCGCTTTCGCTCGATACGGGAAAACTCGAGTGGTTTTACCAGCAAGTGCATCACGACGTGTGGGATTACGATTCCGGCAATCAGCCTGTGCTGTTTAATATGTTAGTCGACGGCAATCAAGTGAAGGCGCTTGCACAGGCAAGCAAAAATGGCTGGCTCTATATACTCGACCGCGAGACAGGACAACCCGTGCATCCGATTCCGGAGATTGCCGTGTCGACCGAGACCGCGACCGAAGGCGAAGAGCCTTGGCCGACGCAGCCAATCCCACACAAGGCTAACGGCGAGCGTATGGAGCCCGTGTCGCCTGTCTATCCAATTAATATTCCCGCCGAACAGCTCGAGGAATATCACTTAGTCGAGCAGTTCACGCCTATCGGCCCTAATCAGATTTTTGCCCCGGGCTATGGCGGCGGCTCCAACTATGCACCCATCGCGTTTAGCCCGCTCACGGGACTGCTGTACGTGAATGCGATTGACCAGCCGTTTCGCTCGGGCCGCGACCCGATGGGCTATTTTTCGGCCTACGACCCGACAACCGGAGAACTGGTGTGGCGGCAAATATTCGAGGGCTATGGCCAAGCAGGTGCGGTGGTGACAGCAGGAGGGGTGGTCTTTGTTGGCGCGGGGAGTAATACCGCCGGCTACTTCTATGCCTATGATGCGGCAACAGGCGAGGAGCTATGGAAATTCAACACAGGGTCGGGCATTTTCGCCTCACCTGCCCTGTATGTGATCGACGGTAAAGAATACGTTACTGTCGCCTCGGGCGGAGGCAGCCGCGGCAGACGCGGAGGCGATTTAATTCTCACCTTCGCGTTGCCGTAGCGCTCGCTTTACCCTATTTCTCAGCAGCTAGTCCTGCGCTGTGAATATCCGCAACCGTGACCGCTGTCATATTAAATATGCCACGCGAGGTCACCGAGGGAATCACAATATGCGCAGGCTTGCGGAAGCCATTGATGAACGGGCCTATCAACAGCGCGTCTGTCATCGAGCGTATCAGCCCCATCGCGATATTCGCCGCGTCGAGGTTTGGCATCACTAAAACATTCGCGCGGCCTTTGATATTTGCCTTCGAGTAGATTGTCTCGCGCAGCTTAGGGTTAAGCGCGCTGAGCACATGCATCTCGCCATCAACCTGTAGCGAAGGATAGGTGTCACGCAGAATCTCACCGGCAAGTCTTACCTTACGCGCCGAAGGATTATTCGCGGTGCCGAAATTCGAATGCGACAACAATGCAACCTTAGGCTCGATACCAAAACGCTTCACGAGATCGATACTCGCCTCGGTAATTTTTACCAGCTCATCCGACGTCGGATCGACATTCATCGACGTGTCTGCCAAGAACAGAGGGCCATCTGGCAGCAGAAGAACCGCGGTAGACGACACTAATTGCTCGCGAGTCTCGGACCTATTCGCAGGGCCGAGCAGATGCATAATTTCACGTAGGTGGAAGTCGAAGCGCCCAACCTTGCCGCAGATCAAGCCGTTGGCATCGCCGCGCGCAACCATCACTGCGGCAATGGCGGTGTTGTCATTGCGCATTATTTTTCGCGCCGCATCGACAGACACACCATGGCGGCCAACCGCTTCGTGATAGAACGATGCGAAGTCGTCGTGTTGCTCGTAATGCATTGGATCGAAGACTTCGACTTCGTTGTCTAGATCGATGCGTAGGCCGAGTCTATCGATCTTTCGCTCCATAGTCTTGCGATGGCCAATGAGAATAGGCGTGGCGATATTCTCATCAACCACCGCCTGCACTGCCATTAGCACGTCGTCATTATCGCCTTCGGCATAAACAATACGCGCTGGGGATTTTTTCGCCACCTCGATAAGCGGCTGCATAAACAGCCCTGCCTGATTCACAAATTCATGCAGCTTTTGCTTGTATGCCTCGAGGTCTTCGATGGGTCGGGTAGCAACACCACTCTCCATCGCTGCCTTAACAACAGCAAGCGGAATGTCTTCGATCAGGCGCGGATCGAACGCCTTAGGAATTAAGTACTCCGGCCCAAACCGCAGCTTCTCGTCTGCATAAGCCGCTGCAACGACATCCGACGTCTCTTTTGTAGCGAGGTCAGCAATCGCTCTCACCGCCGCCATCTTCATTTCTTCATTAATAGTCGACGCGCCGCAGTCGAGCGCGCCACGGAAGATAAAGGGGAAACAAAGAACGTTATTAACCTGATTAGGGTAATCCGATCGACCTGTCGCAATAATGGCATCCGGACGCGCCGCCATCGCCTCTTCGGGCATAATTTCGGGAATCGGATTCGACATCGCAAGGATGATCGGCTTAGGCCCCATCTTCTTTACGAGCTCGCCGTTTAAGACGCCCGGTCCCGAGAGTCCCATGAAAAGATCGGCGCCATCGATCGCGTCTTCGATTGTTCGATCGCTTGTCTCAATCGCGTAGTCTTCTTTCCACGGATTCATGCCTTCTTTTCGACCGGCGTAAATAACCCCATTACGATCGATCATGCGCACATTTTGCTTTTTAAGACCCATGCTCACCAGAAGGTCGACACAGGCAATACTCGCAGCCCCTGCGCCCGAAACCACGAGCTTCACATCGCCAATTTCTTTTTCGACTATGCGCAGGCCGTTGTAGATTGCAGCCGCTGCGACAATCGCCGTACCGTGCTGGTCGTCGTGAAAAACGGGTATTTTCATGCGCTCGCGCAGCTTGTTCTCGATCATAAAGCACTCGGGCGCCTTGATGTCTTCGAGATTAATACCGCCGAACGTTGGCTCGAGGCTCGCGATAATATCGACCAATTTGTCGACATCGGTCTCGTCGATCTCTATATCGAACACGTCTATGTTGGCGAACTTCTTAAACAGAACCGCCTTACCTTCCATCACCGGCTTAGAGGCCAACGGGCCTATATTACCGAGCCCAAGCACCGCCGTGCCGTTTGTGATTACCGCCACCAGATTGCCGCGCGAGGTTACTGAGGCAACCTCTGTTGGATTCTCGACAATCAGCTCGCAGGCGTGCGCCACGCCAGGCGAGTAGGCGAGCGACAAATCGCGCTTGTTCGCGAGGGGTTTTGTAGGCCGGATTTCGAGCTTACCCGGTAGCGGATGGGTGTGGTAACGAAGGGCGCTTTCTTTAAACGAATCGGTCATTAATTTATTACTTCTCTTAAATCTAGAGGCGGGGTTGCGAAGACCGCATTCTAACGTCGTCGCACTCTAATTGCTATTTGCAAAGCGCGTGAATGGCCATCAAAGCCGCGAAATCACTAGCCTAAACCCAATAGTCGGGTTGCGTACGCTAGGATCAACTGCCCCGCGCACCGCGCTTCGCACATTATTGATTGTGTCTTGAAAAGAGCCACCTCGCATAACCCAAAGCGAATCGGCGCGCAGCAATGCCTCGGCGCTGGGCATAACGAATGGGTAATCGATAAGCGGACTGCGGGTGAGCTCCCAGGCGTTGCCCGCCATGTCGGCGATTCCATAACTGCATGACTCGCAACCACGCGAGCCGACTGGCAATAGAGCGGCACTGGCAACATTTGCAAAGGCACCGTTAGGCTCCATGCCCCACGGGAAAATCCGTCCGTCGGTGCCACGCGCGGCCTTTTCCCACTCAGCTTCGCTAGGCAGCGTCACTTTGGCGCCAGCATCGAGCGCCTCAAGCAGGGCGACCGGCGTTGCTGCCGTGCTACGAAGCTGCGAATCGAGCCAGCGCGCATAGCTCAACGTCTGTGGCAATGAGACTGAGGTTACTGGCAGCGCTGGGTCTAACTCTGCGAACGCCTCGGCACTCGATGACCCGATCGCCGAAAGATAATGGGCGAATTGTGCGTTGGTGACTTCGAAACGGCCAATGAAATACTCGGGCAAAGCTACCCCGCCCTGACGCTGCGTCGACGACCAGCGCTCATTCTCATACGCCATCCGATCGCGCTGAGGATTACTGCCCATGATGAATTCGCCGGCGGGAATAGAAACGAACCCCCACAGTGGATCGCCGGGCAGTGCAAAGTTTTCTTTAGCCTCTGATAACTCTGATGCCTTTGATGAAGGGCTCGTTGCCTCATCAAGCTGCAAGCTCTGGTAGCTCATGAAGGCGGCGGTGAAGGCCACCAAGGAGAGCATTACCGTAAGGCCAACGGCGCGGCCCGGTGCTTGGTAGTCGAGGTTCTGCGCAAGAAAGGGATCTGTTTTTTGGGGCTCGTTTACTGCGCCTTTTTTACCCTTTCCCGATGCCATACGTTGTTATTCCCCTGCCGCGGCAGAACGTTCGCAGGCGAATGCCCAATCATGGACACACGCCCGCGCGTAAAGTTCGAACACCGGCGTGTCCATCAAATTCTTACCGCCTTGGCGCAGCATAAGCCGTAAATCTAACTCAAGCGGCTCGGCTCTCAGCGCCGTTTGCTCTTGAAGCAAATTTGCACAACCTGCCTGAAACTTGAGCTCACAGGCGCGGGCGAAATAACTGTAAGAAAGGTCTGTATCGCGATCAACTATTGTTCCCTCCCGATAGTGTGCGCCGAGCTCATTGCACGCCCACGCGGCATTGTCACCACAGTAGGTCGACTCAACGCTTACGAGTCGGTCGCACGCATTGGGCAGCTGCGCCGAACAAGACTGCTCCCAAAACGGCACACTGTCGCCGGGATGCTGCGCATCAGTCCGACCAAGCAGCGACATAAGGCCAAACACCGAAATCCAAACCATCATGTGTGCGACATTGGCGCGTCCACTAAACCAAGCAGGATTCCAAAGATTTAGCACCGCGTCAGAATTAATGCGGCGCACTAAGCGGTCGATGCCGATCACGCTGAGATTGAGCAACGGCACACAAAGTAATTTGTCGTAAAGCGTAGGCTCACCAAACCAGCCGAGAATCGTATACAGCGCAAACACGCCGATGCCATAAAGCACGCCAAAAAGCGTTTTTCCGAGAGGGGTACGAGGCGACGTCGACGGGTCTGTAATTAGGAGATGCAGCCCGAGAAACACCGCCGCGGGAATGTCTGAATCGAGAAAGTAAGGCACGCCGGCAATAGCCGCGTACAGCGCGCTAAAGCCAAACAGGGTGATCGCTGCAGCGCCCGAAACCAGCGTGATCGAGAAAAAATACATGACGACTAAACCGACCGCAAACAGATAGGTGTAGATTCCCGGCGCGAGCGTCAGCGTCGATGAAATCTCAGGCGCCCACGTCAGGTCTGTGGTGCCGGTCGTGATAAGGATCAACGAAAAGAACCCGAGACTAAAGGCAGACGGGTTAAAGATATGCACGCTGCGGCCATCGCGATTCCAGCGCACAAACTCTTTGCCTAAAAAGCCCACGGCAATCATAACGAACTGCATGTAGAACCAGTCGTCGTGAAACCACAGAAAAAGGTTGGTGCTAAAAATGATAGGAATGGGTCCAAATCCGAGCATGTAGCTACGACGCCGCGACCACGCGAGCAACATGCCGAAGGTATAAGCAAACATCACTTGCCCGGCAAGCAGCCAGAGGTGATCGTAGACCGGTCGCCAGTAATAGCCCCAATACAGGTAGACACTGAACTGCACCATCGCTTGAACATAATGCTGAGAATAAATGGCGCGGCTGAAATCTTTGAGCGCAGGACGACGAGCAAGGTGAATGAGCATGAAACCTTGCCACAGCAGAAGCACCAATGATGCGCCCCAAAACGAATACATGAGCGTCGAGTTGCTGGCTATGCGTGGGGCAAACGAGAGCACGAATATCGCGAGCGTCAGCGCCATCGGAAGTTTAAAACTGCCCACTACCTGCGAAAGGCGCAGCGCAGGGCTCGTGTCCACCTTAGTCGAATTCATTGGTCGTGTCTCGTCTGTCTTGTGTGTTGCATCTCGGTCACATGCAACCTGCTGGCTAGCATAAACCATGGGGTACGCTGTGTTCAATTTAGCTGCCGTCGCAAAGGCTTGAAATCTGCTCTACAGAAGCGTAATTTCAGTAGGCTAGACGGCTTACTTACAATCTGAATACCGCCCGACTCACCGCTAACTAACGCAACAAAAACAAAGCGATCCCGAGAGGTTTGTATGAATAGCGATGCCTATAACCCACCCCGCTTCTCCGAGTTAACAGCGCCATCACGCAAACGTGTACGCTATGCGCAAGGACTCGGTTGTTCGGTCATTGTCGCAGCGCTAAGCTGCCAGTTAGCGGCCGCACAAGACGTGGACATTCCTCGCACCGAGCACGGACACCCCGACTTTCAGGGTTTTTACACCTTCAGAACGATCACTCCGCTTAATCGCCCACCCGAACTCGCCGACAAGGCAGTGCTAACGCCCGAAGAAGCGGCAGAATGGGAAGAATTCGAGAATCAACGCCAAAACCGCGACCTCATCGTCGACAGCGTCGGCGGAGCCGGCTATCCACCTGGCGTCATCTCCTATAACGAGTTTTGGTATGAGCGCGGCAGCGAGACTATTGCGAGCCGACGTACCTCGCTCATCTACGACCCGCCTAATGGACGCATTCCCGCGTTCAACCAGACCGGCAAACAGCGCCGCGAAGACTACCGCAACATGATTTTTAACAGCGCAGGCCCCGAAGGCCGCACAACCGTCGATCGCTGCCTTACCGGCTTTATCGGCGGACCACCGATGATTCCCGGCTCTTACAACAACAATATGCAGCTGGTGCAGACCGAAGATCACATCATGATCTTAAATGAAATGGTGCACTCGGCGCGCATCATCAAGCTCAATGCCAAACCCAGCGGCCTTCAGCCCAAATGGGAAGGTGAGTCGGTCGGTCATTGGGAAGGTGACGTCCTCGTTGTCGAAACCAACAACTTCTACCACGACTACAACCTGCGCGGGATGTCAGAGCAAGCAACGATTACCGAGCGCTTCACCTATGTCGCCGACGGCTTGCTCGAATACGATTTCACCGTAAACGACCCAAAGAGCTGGGACTCATCCTGGTCGGCACGCGTGCCACTGCGCCGCTCCGCCGATCCCGTTTACGAATACGCCTGTCACGAGGGAAATCACGGCCTTATTGGAATTTTAGCCGGCTGGCGCCGCTACGAGTCGATGGGCATGAATGGCGACGGCTCGCCGTTGTCCGAGACACAGGGCACTGTGGCTACCGACGAATAAAACACTGTATTAACTCGGAGTAATAATGAAAACAAACACTTCAATGCCAACCCTTACAGCGGCGCTTTTAGCCGGCTGTTTAGCAATGCCTGCGCTGTCGATCGCTCAAGCCGATATGCCGCCGGTCAACGATCTCCCCAATCCTTACACGACACAAGCCGGCTACTTTAAGATGCCCGCGGGTCGCAACTGGGGCTCGAGCAGCACGGTTGATATCGATATCGACGGGGAGAGTGTCTGGATCGCAGAGCGCTGTGGCGGCAACGTAAATGCCTGCGTTAACAGCCCAGACACTAATCTTGTGATGCTGTTCGATAAAGACGGCACGATGGTGCGCAGCTTTGGCGCAGGCTATATCACCTGGCCACACGGTATCCATGTAGACCACGACGGCAACGTGTGGATAGCCGACGGTCGCGACAATCAGGGTGGCGACAATCCGCCGACCGAAGCCTATGGCCATCAGATTCACAAATTTAGCCCCACGGGTATTCACCTCATGGCGCTGGGTCAAAAAGCCGGCGGTCGCAACGAAGAGTATTTCTTCACACCTAACGACATGCACGTTGCCCCCAACGGCGACATTTTCGTTGCCGAGGGACACTCCAACACGGCAGGCACGACAGCTCGCGTACTCAAATTTAACGCCGATGGTGAGTTTTTAATGAGCTTTGGCGAAATGGGCTCCGACGACGGTCAGTTTATGCAGCCCCATGCGCTTGCGATGGACTCAAAAGGAAGGCTATTTATTGGCGATCGCAGCAATAATCGCGTTCAGATCTTCGACCAAGAGGGTAACCATCTCGACACGTGGTATCAATTTGGGCGGCCGAGCGGCATCTACATAGACAAGCACGATGTGCTTTATTCTGCAGACTCTGAGTCTGGCTCGATTAACCCCGACCACGGCGATTGGCTGCGCGGCATCCGCGTTGGTAGTGCCATCACGGGCGAGGTCGAGTTTTTGATTCCTGACCCCGATCCCGATTGCCGCGGCACTTGCACAGCTGAAGGCGTTGTTGCCGACAAACACGGCAATATTTTCGGCGCCGAGGTTGGCCCGGTTGGTGGCATTAAGCGCTATACACGAGGGGTAAAGTAATTAATCTGCTAATCGCCTAACCGCCAAGCTGCTCGCGACGCGCTATAAGTTGCGAGAGAATCTGGTAAATTTCTTGCATCGCAGGCACCTCGCTCGTCACCCGCTTCATGTCTGCATCTAAAGCTTCGTAATCCTCCGAGAGTAGTGACTGAATCGCAAAACCGCCCTGCAAGTTTTGCAGATCCTTGTCGTCAGTTCTGTTCTTATCGAGGTTAACGCGAGTCACGAAATTGGGCTCGCACGCGCGAACAGGAATGTTAGAGCCCGTTGGTCTCTCTTTTCTGCAGATGATATCGAACGCATCGCTGATGTTGTGTTTGTTATACGTCGCGAATAGCTGGTCTTCAGCTTCTTCAATGTATTTGGTTAATTCGGCACGAGAAAGATCCGCGATCTGAATAACTTCGCCGTCTTCTTGGCCAGCGACTTGCGCGGTGGCAATAAAGGCCATAACTCCAAACACACCGAGTATTTTTTTCTTCATGGCTGTGATTCCTTTTTTATGCTGAAAGCAATTTTGCGCTGAGAAAATAGGCGATTTTTCTTCGTTCAGTAATCCTAGTTCAAAAATTATGATTAATATAGAAATTGAAAAAAATAACGTACTGAATAGCAGGCGTTATGATGAGGCGAGATGGCAACACAGTTTTAACTAAATGACATTTAGTCTCTTTCATAAAAAAAGGGCTTAGCCCCTTTTTTTATTTCTTCTAAATATAATTGATTCTAAATCCCATTGACTATCGCGTTGAGCGTGGCGCTTGGGCGCATCGCGGCAGACGCTCTCGCGGCATCCGGCTTGTAGTAACCGCCGATATCCATCGCAGGGCCCTGCACAGAATTAAGTTCTTCCACGATTGTCGCTTCGCCGCTGATCATCGCCTCGGCAACGCTTTCGAACTGGGCTTTAAGGGCGGCGTCTTTGTCCTGGCCAGCTAGTGCTTTGGCCCAGTACATGGCCAAGTAGAAATGGCTGCCGCGGTTGTCGAGCTCGCCTACCCTGCGCGAAGGTGACTTGTTAGTGTCGAGGAACTCACCGGTGGCGGCATCCAGCGCGTCGGCCAGTACCTGAGCGCGGGCATTGTCGGTTACCTGAGCAAGATGCTCTAAAGATGCCGCAAGCGCTAAAAACTCACCGAGTGAATCCCAACGCAGGTGATTCTCTTTTTCGAACTGCTGCACGTGCTTAGGTGCAGAGCCGCCGGCGCCGGTTTCGAACAAGCCGCCGCCTGCCATGAGAGGTACGATCGACAGCATCTTTGCACTAGTGCCGAGCTCTAGAATTGGGAAGAGGTCGGTCAGATAGTCGCGGAGCACGTTGCCGGTCACCGAGATTGTGTCTTGGCCCTTTTGGATACGCTCGAGCGAAAAACGCGTTGCCGCGTTGGGCGCCATCGTGTGAAGTTCTAGTCCCGCGGTGTCGTGATCGGGAAGATACTTCTCAACTTTCTTGATCAACTCGCGGTCGTGTGCGCGCTCTTCATTGAGCCAAAAAACCGCGGGGGTTGCTGAGAGTCGCGCGCGGCTAACCGCGAGCTTAACCCAGTCTTGAATGGGCGCGTCTTTGACTTGGCACATGCGCCAGATGTCGCCTGCTTCTACTTCGTGGCTTAGTAGCACTGTGCCTTCGGCATCGATAACCGACAGAGAGCCGGCGGCAGGAATCTCGAAAGTCTTGTCGTGCGAGCCATACTCTTCGGCTTTCTGCGCCATGAGGCCAACGTTCGGTACGGTCCCCATTGTCGACGGATCAAGCGCGCCGTTAGCTTTACAGAAGTCGATAACCTCTTGGTAAACGCCTGCATAGCAGCGATCGGGGATCACCGCTTTCATGTCTTTGAGGTTGCCGTCTGGCCCCCACATCTGACCGGAGGTACGCAGCGCGGCGGGCATTGATGCGTCGATAATGATATCGCTAGGCACGTGTAAATTCGTGATGCCACGGTCCGAGTCGACCATTGCCATCTCGGGACGTGTTGCGTAACAGGCGAGAAGGTCGGCTTCTATTGCCTCGCGCTCTGCATCGGGCAAGCTTTTGATCTTGGCATAAACATCGCCAATGCCGTTATTCACATCGACGCCTAATTTCTCAAACGTTGCGCCGTGTTTCGCAAACGCGTCGGCGTAGAAAACGGTAACCGCGTGGCCAAAAATGATGGGATCCGAGACCTTCATCATCGTTGCCTTCATGTGTAGCGAAAACAGCACGTCTTGTGCACGCGCGTCGTCGATCTGTTCGGCCAAGAACGTGCGCAGTGCATTTTTACTCATCACCGACGAGTCGATTATCTCGCCCGCTTGCAGTGCGATGCCCGCCTTTAAGACTGTCTCGGCACCGTTGGCCTCTTTATGCACAATCGACACGCTCGTCGCGGCCGGCACAGTGGCTGCTTGCTCGGAGCCGTAGAAATCGCCCTGTGTCATCGACGCCACATGCGATTTACTGTCTGCGCTCCACGCGCCCATCGAATGCGGATGCTTGCGTGCGTAGGCTTTTACCGACGCCGGCGCGCGACGATCCGAATTGCCTTCACGCAGCACAGGATTTACGGCACTGCCCTTAACGCGATCATAGCGTGCCTTAATGTCTTTCTCTTGCTCATTGGCCGGCTCTTCGGGGTATTCTGGTAGCGCATAGCCTTTGGCCTGCAGCTCTGCGATCGTCGCCTGAATCTGTGGCAGCGACGCTGAAATATTCGGCAGTTTAATGATGTTGGCAAAGGGGTCTTGCGTCAGCTCGCCCAATTCTGCGAGCGCGTCGGCTTGCTGCTGTTCGGGTTTTAGAAATTCAGCAAAGTTGGCAATAATACGTCCGGCAAGGGAGATGTCACGGATCTCAACCTCAACATCCGCAGCTTTAGTAAAAGCGCTCACGATCGGCAGGAACGAGTAAGTCGCGAGGGCAGGCGCCTCGTCAGTCTCGGTATAGATAATTGTGGGCTTCTGCTCTGACATCTCTTTTCCTTTTAATGCTTAATTTAATGCTTAATTTAAATAGATGGCTGGGTGATCAACCGCCCATTATAGCAGCGGCCGTGAAACAGTAACAGGGGCCGCCATGACCTTGATAAAGACCCGTGCCATAATAGCGACATCGAATCACTTAGTTTAGGAAATACCATGCTACTGACCACCGCCATCGACGGCTTTACGCTGCGCGCAGCAACGCGAAATGACACAGCCACTATTTTGGGCTTTATCAAAGAACTCGCCGACTACGAAAAGCTCGCCCACGAAGTGGTCGCAACCGAAAATACGCTCGATGAAACGCTGTTTGGCGACACGCCCTATGCGCATGTCATTATGGCCGAGCTCAACGGCGTCGCCGTTGGTTATGCGCTGTTCTTCCATAATTTTTCTACGTTTACTGGCCGCCCTGGCATCTACCTCGAAGATCTGTATGTGCAGCCCGCGCATCGCGGCCAAGGCTTTGGCAAGCTGCTCCTCGCCTATTTGGCGCGCAAGGCGGTCGATATGAACTGCACGCGAGTCGAATGGTCTGTTTTAGATTGGAACCAACCCGCGATCGATTTTTATCGATCGATAGGCGCATTGCCTATGGATGGCTGGACCGTGCAGCGTCTGGACGGCGAACGACTTGCCGGCTTCGCGAAAGAGTTTAAATAGGAGCCTGGCAATGACCGACATCGTCTTCGTGAATGGCAACTACTTGCCCAAACAAGAGGCAACTATTTCAGTATTCGATCGCGGCTTTATTTTTGGTGATGGCGTTTACGAAGTCGTGCCGGTTATTAACGGCAAAATGGTCGACAAGATCTATTTTTTAGAGCGCCTTGCGCGCAGCCTTGGCGAACTCGCTATCGAATGGCCGTGCAGCAGCGACGACGTTATCGCGATGATGAACGAATTAATCACCCGTAACGCGATCGTCGAGGGCATGGTGTATCTGCAAATCACTCGTGGCATCGCCGATCGCGACTTCGCGTTTCCCGCAGGGATTACGTCGTCGATTGTTGCGTTTGCAAGCGTGCTTAACCTAATTAGTAACCCCGCTGCGGAATCGGGCATTCCGGTGATAACAACGCCCGATCTGCGCTGGAAACGCCGCGACATTAAGTCGGTTAATTTGCTGGGGCAGGTACTTGCAAAACAGGATGCGTATTCGCGTGGAGGCAAAGAGGGCTGGATGGTCGAAGACGGCGTGATTACCGAAGGGGTATCGTCGAGCGCCTATATTGTTAAAGACAATGTAATCATTACGCGACCACTTTCAAACGAAATACTCCCCGGTATTCGTCGCCGCACGCTGCTGGAACTGTGCTCGGCAGAGTCGATTAAACTCGAACAGCGGCTGTTCACGCTCGACGAAGCGCTGGCCGCCGACGAAGCGTTTATTAGCAGCGCAACAACGATTGTGCTGCCGGTGGTGAGTATAGACGGTCAGAAAATTAGCAGCGGCGAACCGGGCCCAATCACCCAAAAATTGCGCGCGCACTATACCGCAAGGCTTATCGACGAGTCTGAGGAAAGGCTATAACGTCGGCGATATCGTCGATGCCAAGCGCCGCCATCACGAGCCTGTCGACGCCAAGCGCGACGCCCGAACACTCGGGCATTCCGGCGGCAAGCGCAGCAAGCAGCGCTTCGTCTAACGGCACCGCGTCGTAGCCTCGGCGCGCACGCTCGGCAATATCGGCTTCGAACCGTGTGCGCTGCTCTGCCTCGTCTAACAGTTCGAAATAGCCATTCGCCACTTCCATCCCCGCTAAAAATAACTCGAAGCGACGCCCGACGCGCTGGCCCGAGTCATCTTCTTCGATGCGTGCGAGTGCGGCTTGGTCAACCGGATAGTCAAAAATAAAACACGCGGCTGGCAAATTAGGTTCGATGCAGTGACTCAGTAAAAGCTGCAGGTAGTCAGTGCGCGAGAGATCGGTTGCAACGAGCTCTAATTCTCGCTCGGCGAGCAGCGCGAGTTGATCGAGCGTAGCACCGTGAGGATCTATTCCCAAGTGAGTCTCGAACAGCGTCCGGTAGCTGAAGCGCTCTACTTTTAGCGCCATCCCGCGTGGCACATCAGCAGCCGCAAAAACTGTGTGGACGAGCGCCTCTACCTCGTCCATCAATTGCGCGAGGTTCATTCCAACCCGGTACCACTCGCACAACGTAAACTCATGGTTATGCCTTTTGCTCGGCGCGTCTTGGCGAAACACTCTACCAAGCTGAAAGATCGATCCGCTGCCTGCGGCAAGCAAGCGCTTGAGTGGGAACTCGGGCGAGGTTTGCAAAAAAAGCGGAGAGTCGGCGAGGCGATAGGAATCAATATAAATATCGGTGGCGGTGGTCGGCATTAGCGCTGGTGTCTCAACCTCGAGTACGTCACGTGAGGCGAAAAAGTGGCGCATCGCTGCGATCAACGTCGCTCGCTGCCGCAGCGTCTGTATTGTCGCACTCGGCAGCCAGTGAGTCGTCACGGGTAACTACTTAGTCACCCGATTCTGGTATTCGGAGGTGCGAGTGTCGACACGCAGGACATCGCCAATAGTGACGAATAAGGGAACCTTAACCACGGCGCCCGAGCTTAAAGTAGCAGGCTTAGTGCCACCCTGCGCCGTGTCGCCCTTAAGGCCTGGGTCGGTATCGACGACTTCGAGTTCGACAAAATTCTGCGGGGTTACCGAAATAGGCGCGTCATTCCACAGAACAATGGTGTAGATGTCTTCTTCCTTTAACCAAATCTTCGCGTCGGCAATCGCCGCTTCATCTGCCGCGATTTGTTCGAAGCTGTCATCGGTTTTCATGAAATGCCAAAACTCGCCGTCGGAGTAGAGATATTGCATGTCGGTTTCCATGACGTCGGCGCCCTCGAGCGATTCGCCCGATTTATAGGTGCGTTCCCACACTCGACCATTTTTGAGATTACGCATTCTGACGCGATTAAATGCCTGCCCCTTGCCGGGCTTAACGACCTCGTTCTCGAGGATAGAGCAAGGCTCGCCATCGATTAAGACCTTGAGCCCGTTCTTGAATTCGCTAGTAGAAAAAGTCGCCATGGTGTCTCCGTGTATTTTATCTTTTTTAACTTTGTCTGTTGGGTGCGCAATCCCTGCTATCATCGGCGTGATGAGTCGCTTTTTACAAGCCCCGCCAGAGAAAGTTATGTCAGCGCCTAGTTTAACAATAATCGAGTCGGATGTGCCGCCGCCGTGGCAGCAGATGTTATCCGATCTGATCACCGATCCCCAAGAGTTGCTTTCTCTTTTGAGCCTCGATGCGCAAGAAAAACCGCTTGGCCTATCAGCGGCGGTGCAGTTTCCCTTAAAGGTCCCGCGCTGGTTTGTCTCGCGCATCGAGCCGGGCGATTGGCAAGACCCCATTCTTCGCCAGCTTTGGCCTGCGCAAGAAGAAGAGATAACTGCGCTAAATTATGTCATCGACCCGCTCGAGGAGACCCGCTTCAATCCCGTGCCGGGTCTGCTGCACAAATACACGAGCCGCGTGCTCCTCACCGCGGCGCCGCACTGCGCGGTGCATTGCCGCTACTGTTTCAGGCGGCATTTCGACTACGCTGGCAACGCGCCTAGCCGGACAGACTGGCAGGCCGCCTTCGCGCACATTGCCGCCGATGCGCGCATCGAAGAAGTGCTGCTTAGCGGCGGCGACCCTCTCGCGCTGTCGAATCGGCAGTTCGGCTGGCTTTTAGAGCAGATCGAATCGATTGCTCATGTGCGCACAGTGCGCATTCACACGCGGATGACAATTGTGCTGCCGCAGCGAATCGACGCAGAGTTTGCAGCGATCCTTGGCGCGTCGCGGCTGAAGGTGGTGCTGGTATCACACTGTAATCATGCCAATGAATTAAGCGATGAGAGTCGGGCAGCTTTTAGGGCGCTGGCGTCAAATAGCGTCACGTTGTTCAATCAATCGGTTATTTTAGCCGACGTTAATAATAGCAGCGGTGTTCTCATCCAGCTGAGTAACGCGCTTTTCGACCAAGGCGTGCTGCCCTATTACCTTCATCTGCCCGACGCCGTGGCGGGCACTGCACACTTCGACGTCCCGATTCCCGACGCGCAGGCGCTGGTTGCAGAGATGCAGGCGCAGCTGCCGGGATACCTAGTGCCGAGACTCGTTCGCGAAGAGCCGGGCGAAGACTCAAAGACGCGCTACGCCTAGCCAAAACCATGCAGAATTCGCCACCACGGCCGACAGTTAGGATGCCCCTATTTTCCATGCCAGAAACCCAGCGCAGTGAGCAACAGCCGTGAGTGAGACCGACGCAACAAACAATGAGTACGAACTGCCGACCACGCAGAAGCGCGGCGAAAAGGTCGGCTCGAGCTTCACCCTAGCGGTCTGTCTGCTGCTTGTGCTCGGCATGTGCGCGTTCTGGCTTGTGAGCAATTACAACACCCAAAATTTGCTGCGGCAGCAAGCAGACCAACTGGGCTTCACAGTTGCCGAGCAGACTGCGCTGCAGATGACCGAATTTGTGCTCGCAAACGACCGTATCAGCATGAACGTAGTGTTGGGCGAACTGATTCGCGGGACGTCGATTACCGAACTTGCGGTAATTAACATCGACGATCAAGTCATCGCAATCGCCACCCAAACCCTCGCAGAACCCAGCGCCTTTATTCCCCTGCCCATGACCTTAAGCCGCGAGCGGGCCGAATACGAAGTGCCTATTAGCCTTCAGGGTTCGACCGCGGGCTCGGTGCGACTGGTGCTCGATCTCAGCGGCATTGAGGTAGCAGTCATCAACAACCTGCTCATGGTGGTTGGGATCGCGCTCGTGCTGATCGCTATTGCCGTTGTGCTCACCACAACCTATTTCAGCTATCTGGTCAGCTTTCCGATCAGCCTGCTAGCGCAGTCGCTTGCCGATATCCGTAATGGCGAAATAGAGCCGTGTATCGAGCCTACCGGCGACGACGAGGTCGCGCGCGCAATAAGGCAGTATAACCAGACCGCCGAGTTCCTCGCACAGAACACCTTTCTCAACCGCTTTTCGCAGGCGCTGCCCGAGTTCGAGCCCGAGCGCTACACCGAGCCCGGCAGACAGGAAGTCGCTGTGCTGTGTCTAAAGATGTCCAATTTCACCTATCTTGGCTCGACGCTCGACGAAGACCTGTTTATTAACCTGCGTAACAAGTATTACTTTTTCGCAGGCAAGGTCAGCGAGATGTATAACGGCGTGGTGAACTCATGCACCGAAGACGAAGTGATCATTCACTTTGGTGAGTCACAGTTAGAAGAAGAGCAGGCGTTCTATGCCATCTGCGCAGGACAGCTATTCCTGCGCCTCATCGAAGAGATCAATCAGCCCTCGCTGCCGGCGCTCGCCGAAATCCTCGACGATGAAGATTCACTCCACTGGAAACCGGCGGCGCAGCTAGAACGAGAGCGAAAGCTCGCGCAAGAACAGCACGAGCGCATGGCCGCTGCCATTGGGCAGCTGGGGGCGAAGTTTACGCTCGCCTCTCACAGCGGGTCGATGCTACGCGGCATCTATTCGCCCATCACACATGCCACTAACTCGCTCAGCGGCACGACGCTCGATCAGGCGCGCGCCCTGTGCAACGAGGCGCCGGATAACTCCCTTCTGATAAGCGAACCCTGCTACGAAGCGGCCGGCGATGGGTCACGGCTAGACGCCCATGCTTATCTGGACATCGACTCTAGCCCATTCGATTTCGAGGCATATTTGAGTCTCGAGCCGCTTTCGGACTATCGACTCCTGCTCGACCGGCAGGCACATCAGCTGATCGCGCTGTGGTCGCAGGAGCCTCTGGCTTCCTAGCGCTCAGCCTCGCTAGCCTTCACAGCCTTAGGCACCACCTCGATCGAGTCGACATTCTGGAAGCCTCGCGGCAGTTTATTACCCCGTCGACCACGCTCACCGGCGTAGTGCTCGAGATCAGCAGGGCGCAGGTTGTGATGGCGCTTGCCCGCATGAATCGTAATAGAGTCTTGCGCACCCAAAACCGCAATCGCCACGACAAACTCGACGCGTTCGGCAACCCGTGCCGGCGGAATGCCAAGGATCTTATTTCCCTTACCCTTGGCTAAACGCGGCAATTCCCTCAATGGGAACATGAGCATCCTGCCCTCGTTGCTTATCGCAACAATCAGGTCCTCGTCGTAATTGGCCACCTCGAGTGGGGGCATGACAAGCCCGCCTTTGGATGGTTTGAGCACCGCCTTGCCAGCCTTATTCTTACTCACTAAGTCGCTGAGCTTGCCGACGAACCCGTAGCCGCCATCGCTAGCAAGCAGCACGTCTTTGTTGTCGTCGCCTATTAATACGCCTTCGAAAGTTGCTCCAGAAGGCGGGCTGACCTTACCGGAAAGCGGTTCACCCTGCCCACGCGCAGAAGGCAACGAGTGTGCGGCGAGCGAATAGGTGCGGCCGGTCGAGTCGAGGAAAATGGCAAATTGGCTACTCTTGCCTCGAGCTGCCTGTTTGAAGCCGTCGCCCGATTTGTACTGGAGTCCTGCGGCGTCGACCTCGTGGCCTTTCGCCGCGCGCACCCAGCCGCGCTCCGATAGCACCACCGTGACCGGCTCGGCAGAAACCAATTCGGTCGCCAAAAAGGCTTTCGCTTCGCCACGTGCGACTAAAGGAGTCCGGCGGTCATCGCCGTATTTGTCGGCGTCGGCCTGAATCTCTTTCTTGATGAATGTTTTGAGACGCGTATCGGAACCCAAAAGCCGTTCGATCGTCTCGCGCTCTGCGGCGAGTTCGCTCTGCTCGCCGGTAATCTTAATCTCTTCGAGCTTAGCTAACTGGCGCAGCTTTAGCTCGAGGATCGCTTCGGCCTGCCGCTCGCTAATGTTAAATGCAGCGATGAGGGCAGCCTTGGGCTTGTCCTCGGTACGCACGATTTTGATTACCTCGTCGATATTGAGGTAGGCGACTAACAAGCCTTCTAAAATATGGAGGCGGTCGATGATTTTATCGAGGCGGAACTGCAAACGCCTGCGTACGGTGCTCGTCCGAAACTCCAACCATTCGACCAATAGCGAGCGCAGGTCTTTAACCTGCGGGCGCTTATTGATGCCGATCATATTAAAGTTAACGCGGTAGTTCTTCTCGAGGTCGGTTGTCGAGAATAGGTGCAACATTACCGCGTCAACGTCGACCCGGTTCGATTTGGGCACGATGACGATGCGCGTCGGGTTTTCGTGATCGGACTCGTCGCGCAGGTCGACAATCATCGGCAGCTTTTTCTTCTGCATCTGCGCGGCGATCTGTTCGAGCACTTTGGCGCCAGACACCTGAAAAGGCAGCGCCGTAACAACAATCTCGTCGCCTTCGGACACATACACCGCGCGCGCCTTGAGCGAGCCACGACCGGTGCGGTACATCGCCTCGATTTCGCTTTTCGGCGTGATCAGCTCCGCCTCGGTCGGGTAGTCGGGGCCCTGAATAATCTCGCAGATGTCTTCGAGCGTCGCCTTGGGTCTATCGAGCAGATGAATAGCCGCGTTAGCAACCTCGCGCAGATTGTGCGGCGGAATGTCGGTTGCCATGCCGACCGCGATGCCGCTGCCGCCGTTGAGCAGCACATTTGGCAGCCGCGCGGGGAGCATCTCGGGCTCGTCCATCGTGCCATCGAAATTGGGTTTCCAGTCGACTGTACCCTGAGCCAACTCACCGAGTAACACATCGGCGTAGCCCTGCAATCGCGACTCGGTATAACGCATGGCCGCAAAGGATTTGGGATCATCCGGCGAACCCCAGTTGCCCTGCCCGTCGACTAACGGATACCGGTAGCTAAACGGCTGCGCCATTAGCACCATTGCCTCGTAGCACGCAGAATCGCCGTGGGGATGGAACTTGCCGATCACGTCGCCGATCGTTCGCGCCGACTTTTTAAACTTCGCCGACGCCTTCAGCCCAAGCTCCGACATCGCGTACACAATGCGGCGCTGCACCGGCTTAAGCCCGTCTCCCAAATTGGGAAGCGCGCGGTCGTTGATGACATACATCGAGTAATTTAAATACGCGCTCTGCGTATAACTCTTGAGCGCAATCTGCTCGATGCCTTCGTCGTTGATGATAATTTCTTCGTTCATTCGGTTTCTCTGGTGTTGTCTTTATTGCCGAGCTAGCCGAGCTAATTTAGCCAGCTGCTACTCGGCCATATCAGCCGCATCGCCGCTGCTTTCCAACCACGATTTACGATCGGCGGCGCGGTTCTTCGCGAGGAGCATGTCCATCGCTTCGAAAGTGCCATTTTTGTCGGTTTTGCTGGCGTCGTCTTCGAGCGTAAGCTGCACGAGGCGGCGGGTATCACGCGCCATCGTGGTCTCGCGAAGCTGAAGCGGGTTCATTTCGCCCAAGCCTTTAAAACGCTGAACATTTACTTTGCCATTGGGTTTTTCGGCCTGGAGCCGATCGAGGATCGAGTTTTTCTCGCTCTCGTCGAGGGCGTAATAAACATCCTTCCCCATATCAATACGGAACAGCGGTGGCATCGCAACATACACATGTCCCGCTTCGACAACGGGACGGAAATGCTGCACGAACAGCGCACACAGCAGCGTGGCAATGTGCAGACCGTCGGAGTCGGCGTCGGCGAGAATGCAGATTTTGCCGTAGCGCAGGCCGCTGATGTCACTTGTGGCGGGGTCGACACCGAGCGCGACGGCGATATCGTGTACGGCCTGCGAGGCTAAGATCTCGCTAGAGTCGACTTCCCAGGTGTTAAGGATTTTTCCGCGCAGCGGCATAATCGCCTGAAATTCGCGATCGCGCGCCTGCTTCGCCGAGCCGCCCGCCGAGTCACCCTCAACCAAGAACAACTCACCCGCCATCACGTCTTGCGTCGAGCAGTCGGCGAGCTTGCCCGGCAGGGCCGGGCCGGAGGTAATTTTCTTGCGCGCGACTTTCTTGCTCGCCTTGAGGCGGCTTTGGGCGTTGCTGATGCAAAGCTCGGCAATCGCCTCGGCTTCACTTGTATGCTGATTAAGCCACAGGCTAAAGGAGTCTTTGACGACACCGGCGACGAATCCGGCGGTCTGCCGCGAAGACAATCGCTCTTTAGTCTGACCGCTAAACTGGGGATCGAGGATTTTAGACGAGAGGACAAAACAGCAGCGTTCCCAGATGTCATCGGGAGTGAGTTTAATGCCACGCGGGAGCAAGCTGCGAAACTCGCAAAACTCTCGCAGCGCTTCGAGCAAGCCGGTGCGCAGGCCCGCCACGTGGGTGCCGCCCTGCGCGGTAGGGATCAGGTTCACATAGCTTTCGGCCATGATCTCGCCGCCCTCAGGCAGCCATTGCACCGCCCAGTCTACGCCTTCGCCGTTCTGGCTTACCGACCCCGAAAAAGGCTCTGCGGGCAGGGTCTCGTATTCGTTGGTTGCCTGACGCAGATAGTCGATAAGGCCGTCTTCGAAACACCACTCTTCGCTCTGCGCCTTGTCTTCTGACACGGTATTGTCAATAAACTTAACGAGCAGCCCGGAGCAGAGTACGGCTTTTGCGCGCAGCACGTGTTTTAAGCGTGGAATAGACACCCGCGGCGAGTCGAAATACTTACCGTCTGGCAGAAACTTCACGGTTGTGCCGGTGTTGCGCTTGCCCACCGTGTCGATCTGCTTAAGCTCGGTGGCTTTGTAGCCGTCGGCAAAGCTCATCGAATACACATTGCCGTCGCGGCGCACGATTACCTCGAGGTGTTTCGACAGCGCGTTGACCACCGAAACCCCCACGCCATGCAGGCCGCCGGAATATTGGTAATTGCTGTTCGAGAACTTACCGCCGGCGTGAAGTTTGGTCAGGATAAGCTCGACACCGCTCACGCCCTCTTCTTTATGGATATCGACAGGCATGCCGCGGCCGTCGTCTTCGACCTCGACCGAGCCGTCTTTGTTGAGAGTGAGGGTCAGCGTTTTCGCGTGGCCGGCGAGTGCTTCGTCGACGCTGTTATCGATAACCTCCTGCACCATATGGTTGGGACGCGTGGTATCGGTATACATGCCGGGGCGCTTGCGCACGGGATCTAGCCCTGAAAGGACTTCGATCGCGTCGGCGTTATAGGTGTTGCTCATGCGGTTGTCTCTGGAATGCGTGCAGAATAGTATTCTATCGCGCTTTGGTCGCAGTTCTTGATAACAAAAACGCGAAGAGTTGCGGTAGTTCGTTGTCGAAACCTTGGTAGCTATGGTCGCCACCTTGGTGAATGTGCAGAGATGACTCGGCGTATTTAGTCGCCGCCTCTGTGTAGTCTAGTGTCTCGTCGCCCGTTTGCAGCATGACTCGAAAATTCTCGGGCGTGGCTAGCATCTCGACCTCAATGTCGAGCAACTCCTGCATCTGTTCCTCGGTCACCTCGTGCACCGCGCCTGTGTGGTAATTTCGCTGCTCGCCTAAATAGTCGCGCAGCAGCAAATACGGTCGCACCGCAGGATTAATCAGCGCCGCGCGCAGCCCATAGTGATTGGCCAGATAAGTCGCGTAATAGCCGCCGAGCGAACTGCCTATGAGCACCGCGCCGCCGGTGCGCGCAATGCCCGCCTCCAAACGCTCGCGCAGCGCGGCGATGGTCGCAGCCGGGCCTTCGGTCAGTGCTGGAATGTCGATCTCAATGCCCTGCTGCTGACAGTAAGTAAGCGCTTGCTTCGCCTTTAGAGACTGCGGCGAGCTAAGAAAACCGTGTAGGTAAAGCACATACGGGGTGTTAGTCCGCGCTGCGTTCGAAGGGGTAAAACTTCCCGCCGCAACCCGCTCGACACCGGTCTCGACAGCGCCATCGGGATGCAGTCTAAGCCACCTAAATCCCGGCTGGCAGGTGGCCGGCTGTGTATCGATTTCAAAATCAGTCGCCTGCGGGGCAAACTGCGCGCAGGTCGAGGGAGTGCCCAACACCTGCACATTGCCCACCACGCGCTCAAACTTATGATGAATATGCCCATGAATCAGCGCGCGCGCACTGGGGTGTTTGTTGAGCATAGCGAGCAGTTCGGATCCGTTGGTCAGGTCGATCGTGTCCATCCACTTCGCGCCGGTGCGCAGCGGATTATGGTGAACACACAGAAGTACATACTCACTTACAGCATCTGCCGCGGCAAGCTCACCCTCGAGCCGCCTAAGGCTTTCGGCATCAATCGCGCCCTGCTCGGCCCCTAACACCTGAGAGTCGAGCGTAATAATGTGCCACTTGCCGAGCCTGAGCGGCTGCGCCTCTGCACCTCGGCAACGCTGCATCGTCGCCGCATCGTCATGATTGCCGGGCAGCCAGCGCAGAGGAATGTTGGGCTGCGACACCAACTCGCGAAAGCGCAAATACGACGCCTCGCTGCCGTCTTGGGAAAGATCGCCGGTCGCGACAATGGCATCAGGTGCTGCAAAAGCACTCGCGAGCGCCGTCACGGCCTTTAATGAGTCAGTGGTGTTCACGCCCCGCATGCAAGCGGCGGGGTCTGCGCTGAGATGCGAGTCGGTAAATTGAACGACGGTGTAGGTGCGCGACGCGGCCATTAGGCGGGGGTCGTTGTGTCGCCAACCCAGACAGTCTCGGCGCTCTGGCCAACTGTCAGGCAATGCGAAAGCCATTCGCCTAAAAATTGATTCACCTGCCCCTTCTCGTCCGACTGATACATCTTGGCATTGGGCTGTGGGTAGCGCACTTGCAGATTCTTATGCCCTTGATAAGACACGACCTCGGCCGTGCTCGCGTCGTGATACACGCGAATGAGCATAGAGGGATTGGTCATCCACTCGCGCAGCACGGGGCGCTGCACGATTTCGAGCGTGGTGGTGTATTTGAACGCTTCGAGCACGGTAATCTCAACGGTGACCGGCTCGGTAGCGAGGTCTGCGAGCGTGAATACCGTGCGCATGCCCTCGAGCGCCTTTTCCGCTTGAGCGGCATTATCGACACCAAGGCTCGCGAAATCACGCTGGCGATGCGCCGCAAGCACAGGCATAAGCCGCAGCAGGCGAATGTAATTCGCATCACATTCTGCCATCTGCTTAATCAGGTCTATGCTGTAACGGTTTTTCGGCATCTCACTTCCAGGATTCTTCGAGCATCGGTTGATTCAGCTGAAGCCACTGCAGCGCGATAATCGACATCGCGTTATTGATCTCGCCCGAGGCGACTTTGGCCAGGGCATCGGCGAGGCTTAACACCACCACTTCGATATCTTCGTGCTCGGCATCGAGCCCAAAAATGCCGCCGGCCTGCGTCGCGTCCACGCGTCCGCAAAACAGCGTGATGCGCTCATTACTAATGCCGGGGCTGTTGTAGTACTCACAAATCTGCAGCAGATCTTGCGGTTTAGTATTCGCTTCTTCGAGGCTTTCGCGCGCGGCGACCTCAATCGGCTCCTCGCCCGACTCAACCATGCCAGCAACGAGCTCGAGCAGCCAAGGATTTTGGCCTTCGTCGAGCATGCCCACACGAATCTGCCGCACTAACACAACCTGCTGCTGCGCGGGATCGAACAGCAGCACGCCAACCGCGCGTGGCCGCAGAATCAGCTCGCGCGTCATTAGCTCGCTCCACCCGCCCGCAAATAGCGAGTGGCGAAGCTTGAGCCTATCGACCCGCAGAAAACTGTCGAAAAGCGTCTCGCGCTGGTCGACTTCGATCTTGAGTTCGGGCTGAGTCATGGCGGCTAATTCTATCGGCTTGGTCTTTTGGCGCGTCTCGTTCGTCTGCTTAATCGCGCGCAGTCACTTCTAAAAGATGAAAACCAAACTGAGTTTGCACGGGGCCTTGCAGCGAGCCGACCGGTGCGCTGAATACCACCTCGTCGAACTCTTTAACCATCATGCCGGGTCCAAACGAGCCGAGGTCGCCGCCTTGGGCTTTCGAAGGGCACGAAGAATGCGCCTTGGCAACGTCGGCAAAATCTTCGCCACCGTCGATGCGGGTTTTGAGGTCGAGGCATTCTTGCTCGGTCTGAACGAGGATGTGACGGGCGCTTGCAGTTGTCATAATAGTGTCCTTCTGTAATTACGTCGTTAACGACTTCTTTTTCGAGGAGCCATTGTAGGGACGGCTCCCAAGGATGTACAGGCACACAGCCGCCGGATTCTGGGCTATAATCCGGCGATTACTTTCTCAGGATTCCCCATGGCTTTTTCAGACCCCGCGCCGCGCCGGCACGTTCACACCCGAGCAATTCACTACCGCGGATACGAGCGCGAAGATGGCTTATGGGATATCGAAGCGCACATGACCGACACGAAAACGTATCAGTTTCGAAATGACTGGCGTGGCGAAGTCAAAGTAGGCGAGCCGTTACACGAGATGTTATTACGCGTCACTATCGATGACAGTTTCACGATAAAAGACATTGAGGCCGCAACCGAGCATAGCCCGTTCGAAATGTGCCCGAGCATCACGCCCAATTACAAAAAAGTGATTGGCATTCAGATGGGCCGCGGCTGGCGCCAGAAAGTGCGCATGCAGGTTGGCGGCACCAACGGCTGCACCCACCTCACCGAACTCCTCTATCCAATGGCCACCGCTGCCATGCAAACCATCTGGCCGCTGATGAAGCATCGCCAAAACAAAGCCGACTCGCATATCGAGCCCTCCGACAAACGCCCCGGCGTCATCGATACCTGCCACGCATGGGCGGCTGATTCGCCGGTGGTGAAGATGAACGCGCCGAAGTTTTATACGGGAGAGTAAAAAGGGGTCTGACCCCTTTTATTCCCCTCGTATTCTCCTTTCCGTTAACCAATCTCAAAGATTGTATAGGTAGGATTAAAGCCGGTTTGTTGTCCTAAGCCCACGGCAATAATGTCATTTAGCCACGAATAGCGGTCGTCGCCACATTCAAATTTTGCCACCGTCACTAACGAATAGCTTTCCGGCTGAAGTGTCGCACCCTGCGCAAGTTTTGCCATTGCATCCGAAGCGCCCATAAAACGGCCTTCATAAGATAAATAAATTACCGCTCCATCATCAGTTAGCAATGTAAGGCGCACATCAATCAAGAGTTTGCCGTCATCGCGCAGTACAAACCAATCTGCGCCGCCAGGTGCAACCGAGCCGTTCAGCCGGTCTCCCGTAAATGTGCCGCCAGTAATAGGCGCTATCTTGCGTTGTCCGCCAGCCGTTCTACCAACTGTAACAGTCGCTGCAGAATTAACATCGAGGCTTAGCGCTAAGAGATGTTTGTAGGGGAGAGACTAGTCTGGATAATTTGCTCCTACTTTGCCGCGCCCACCACAGACTGGTTCATGAGGGCGGCTTTGGGCTAACGCTAAAGTCACCGGGCGAGCCGGTATTTACAAGACCAGATGGGCAGGAAATTGCGTTTGGTCCAGATAAGCGTTCCCGCGGGAACGTTTTTGCGCTCTTCTCACAGAATCAAATTAAGAAAATTCCGATCGATTCGAGAACCATCTTACCGCGCTGGACTGGAGAGAGAATGGATTACAAGGTGGCACTAGATGTCTTGGTGGGGCTTAGATCGAAATCTATTTATAAAACTTAGGGAAAACCACCCCGATGCTCACACCTTCGATATCGATGCGATTCTCAGCGCGGATCGAGCCGCCGTGATACTCAGCGATTAGGCGCGCGATATGAAGACCCATGCCTAGGTGTGGTTCTTTTTGTTTTTCTTGTGGGCGTACCGAGATCATCGACTCGAAGACGCGATCTTTCATTTCTTCGGGAAGATAGGGGCCTGCGTTAGAGACGCGAACCAAAATATGGTCACGCAGGGTTCGGCAGTGAAACACGATCGGCTGGTCGGGATAGGAGAATTCGACGGCATTTGCTGCGAGTTTATCGAGCAACTGGGCGACATATTCGGGTACACCGTTGATGAACATTTTGCCTTCTTCGGTGGCGAGTTCGAATTTTGAATCGGGGTACGCGAGTTTATAACCCTCTACACAGCCGTAAACGACGGCGTTAACATCCATCTTCTCTTTGTCCGATGTCTCGAGCATTTGCTCGAGGCGTGTTGCCTCGCTCATGCTCGTTAAAATCAGATTAAGTCTACTAATGCCCTCTTCGGCACGGGCGATGTAAACAGCCGTTTCGGGATCGGTGCTGTTCATTGAAAGGTTTTCGATCGAGCTGCGAACAACGGTGACCGGCGTGCGCAATTCGTGTGATAAACGCGAAGACATGTTCTCGAGATAACTCGTATACTGAGACAGTCGTTCTAATATGTTCGCAAAACTGCGCGATAGATCACCTATTTCATCCGAATTTCGCGACGGGATCATGGTGTTCTTAACCCTGCCCGAATCATCAATTATGCGCTCGGCTTGATTGCGCAGTGTGCGAATGCGCGTCGAGATTCTCGAGGCGAATAAGAAGAGGCCGAGTACAACAACGAGCATAACCGCGAGGATTGTATTGAACAGTGTTTCGAGCGCCTGATTGCGAAAAGTACGTAGGCCGTTCATGTTCTGATCGACCACCACGGCACCCAGTATTTCGTCATCGGCGAGAATGGGGTGCGCAGCCTCGAGGAGTCGTGTTTGCGTATTGGCGAGCGAGCGAAATTGGGTAATGGCCTCACCCTGTAACGCGGCGTCAATATGCGCGCCTTCGCGCGTGACTCCCGAATACAATTCGTCGATAAAGTCGTTACTGGGTTTGGAGAGTATTTGGTAGTAGACAGGGTTAAGAATTTTTTCCTGAATAAAACCAAAAATAGGATTTGAGGACTGATTTCCGGTTGGCGGCATAAGTGTGATGCCGGTTGCGGTTTGAATATCGCCAACGGTAAGCAAGACTCGTCCGCTGCGATCCACAACCTGAATGCGCGCATTGACGTGACCCATGCCGGCAACTATGCGATCGATCTCCGGCGTGGGGAGCCTAAGCGAACCAAGGTCGTTTATTGACGCAGTGTCATAGGTTGCAATCGCTGTTGAGACGGCGCGTGTGTCCACGTCGTCAACGTCGAATAAGGCGAAACCTAAGCGCGAGCCGAGCATGTCAAAAGGGATTTGCAGTTCGATCTCATAGCCTTCGCCTGTTTCGTACCACTGACCGCTGATGCGTTCTTCGTGAACAGGATTAGCAAAATTCTCATCGACAGAGAAGGGATATAGAAATTCGGGTTCGTGCGGCGCAACGATATAGTGTTTTACTTCGTCGCCTTCGCGGCTGAGCATCGAGATGCGCAAGAAGTCTGAGCGATTAACGCGCAGGCTGTCACGGCTGCGATACACGACGGCGTCGTCGCGTACCTTAAAATACGCATAGAGCGAGCCGTTGTGCGAGCCAACCATAGTGCGGTAGCTAAGCGTGTCGTCGCGGCCGTAATAGCGCGAGGGGTTAACCACTGTGCGTAGGTAGGCGCTGTCGTCGTAAGCTACTTCGTAGCGCTGATATTCGCCCCAGTCAACGAGCGAGCCGTCGTTCAGAGACAGCGCAGAAAAAATAGGATAGACGTAAAGATCTTCGGTGCGACGCGCAGGCTCGTAACTGCCTTCGTCGAATAGTTCGGGGCGTTCGTTAAGCGCGGTGGCGAGCGCCTGCGCGGTGCCAAGCACGGTTTGCTCTTGCCCGCGACGCAGATACTCCTCCATTTCGAGAATGTATTGATAACCTAGCCAAGGAATAACGAGCAAGAAAGCCGACATGAAAACAAGTTTGGAGCGAATGCCAAACGGATTGCGGCTTACCTGCACACTCACGCTACGCGGCCTCGTCGGTTATATTCCAACGGTAACCCATGCCGTAAACCGTCTCGATGCAATCGAAGTCGTCGCTGATTAACAAAAACTTTTTCCGAATGCGTTTTACGTGTGAAGTAATCGTGCTGCCGTCGACAAATATTTTCGACTCTTGCATGAGCACCTGACGACTCTTCACGTGGCCAGGAAATTTCGCGAGTGCGTGTACCATCCAAAATTCGGTAACAGTTAAACCAATCGGGTGGCCGTCCCAAGTCACAGTCAAACGGCCAATGTCGAGTACCATTTTGCCTCGGTGTAATAAGCTCTCGGGTGAAGGCGGCTGATCGATAACGTCTTGGCGGCGGAATAGCGCAGCGATGCGGGCGGTGAGATGGGGCAGGCTAATGTCTTTGGTGAGGTAATCGTCGGCGCCCATGCGCAAGCCACTAACGGTATCGAAATCGTTGTCGCGCGCGGTGAGAAAGATGATTGGCAGCGTCTCCGACATCGACCGCAGCGCCTGACAGAGTGTAAACCCGCCGTCGATTTCGTTTTCGAGACCGATGTCGATGATAGCGAGATTAGGCAGGCGCATATCAAACGCAGCCATCGCGTCTTTGCGATTAGCGTAAGTCTGTACTTCGTAGCCTTGTTTACGCAAAACATCGGCGTAGTTTTCTCGAATGGCGGCTTCGTCTTCGACGATCGCGATACGTCTGCTCATTTCGCACTCTCGTAAGTTATTTTAGCGGATGGCCGCGACTATACCCGAATCAGCGAGCGCAGCGCAGCGCATTCCTACGGCTTGTAGCAATTGCCACCATTTTGCCATATTTAATCAGCAACAAGCCCTCCAGCACAGGGTGTTTAGTTACAAAGTGCAGGTTTAATGCTCCCATCAAAGTAGAAAAGTGTGACGGAGATGCCATGAAAGACCTGCGACTCGTTATTGGTAACAAAAACTATTCCTCTTGGTCATTAGCGCCTTGGCTATTGCTCAATATGCACGACGTCGATTTTGAAGAGATCCAAATAGCCCTCTATCAAGATAACACCGCCGAGAAACTCGGTCCCTATTCCCCTTCGCTTAAAGTGCCGGTGGTGCAGCATCACGATGTCACAGTGTGGGACTCGCTGTCGATTTGCGAATACCTTTCCGAAGAAGTGCTGTTAGGCGCAGGTTGGCCGGTTGGTGCAAAACGACGCGCTGCGGCACGCTCTATCAGTGCCGAAATGCATTCTGAGTTTCCTCACCTTAAGCGCGACTGGCCAATGAACTGTTCGGCTAGCGTGTCTATGAAGCCGTCGGAGGCGCTGCGTGACGAGATCGCTCGCATCGACGCGATCTGGAGCTGCTGCCGTCGCCGCTTCGGCGAGAACGGTAATTACCTGTTTGGTCGATTCTCGATTGCCGACTGCTATATGGCGTCGGTTGCGATTGTCTTCAACAGCTATGGCGCAGAACTCAGCGCCGAGGCGAACGCCTACAAAGAGGCGTTGCTCGACAACCCATTCGTGCAAAAATGGATGCTTGCTGGTCAGCAAGAAGAACGCGAGGCGCATGGCGAGCGCATAACACTCACCAGCGTAGGGTAGTTTTAGGCTAGTAGCCTAGCTGGTGCGCGTAGGCAAAACGTCTCGTAGCTTGTCTGCCATCTCGAGAATGGCGATTTCGGTTGTCGCCCAGTCAATACAGGCATCGGTAACCGACACGCCGTATTTAAGCTCGTTCAGATCTTTTGGAATGCTCTGATTGCCCGCATTAATATTGCTCTCGACCATCACGCCGATTATCGATTGATTCCCTTCCATGATCTGATGCGTCACGTCTTTCAGTACTAGCGGCTGCACGTTCGGGTCTTTATTCGAATTCGCATGGCTGCAGTCAATCATGATGTTATTGGTCACCCCTCCGTCGAGCAGCGCATGCTCGCATTGCGCCACGTGCACGCTGTCGTAGTTGGGGCCATTGCTGCCGCCTCGTAGCACGACATGCCCATAGGGATTGCCCTTGGTCTCAACAACCGACACCTGCCCCTTGCCATTTATGCCCAGGAAACGATGCGGATTGGACACCGACTGCATAGCGTTAACTGCCACGGTTAGGCCGCCATCGGTACCATTTTTAAAACCTACTGCCGAAGACAATCCAGACGACATTTCGCGGTGGGTCTGCGATTCGGTTGTCCGCGCGCCGATAGCCGACCACGAAATAATATCTTGCATATACTGCGGCGAAATAGGATCGAGCGCCTCGGTTGACGTGGGCAGGCCAATGTCGACGATGTCGAGCAGCAGTTCGCGGCCTTTACGTAAGCCATCTTCGATTTTAAACGAGTCGTCTAAGTAAGGATCGTTAATCAAACCCTTCCAGCCGATTGAGGTACGCGGCTTTTCGAAATACACGCGCATGACTATATAGAGCGTATCGGCGACCTTGTCGGCCAGCCCCTTGAGCTTACGCGCATAGTCTAGCGCAGCGTCGGTGTCGTGTATCGAACAGGGGCCAACCACCACAAACAGGCGCGGGTCTTTGCGGTCGAGGATATCGAATATCGTCTGCCGCGCAGCAACCACCGCGTCGAGGGAATCGCCAACGAGAGGCAACTCCGATTTCAACTGTTCGGGGGTGATGAGTGCCTCGTTTGAGGCGATATTTAGATTATCACTTTGCATGGGATTCACTTTTAGGCGGCTGGCAATAATAGCAAATAGATGCTGACTCGCAATGCCTTTGTTAATCAGGGTTTTAGTTAGAGTTTTTTGGCTACCGACCGAAACCCTAGAGATCAGCAATCCACACTTTAACAGGAGTTACCGTGCAAATAAGCCAAAATTTCGACGGTGGAAACATCGAGGTCGTGAGCGCCGAGTCAGCGCACGACATCCGGCTCAACATTCGGCACGACCAAGACTCCGAGTTTTATCAGTGGTTCTATTTTCGGCTGAGCGGCGCGCGTAATATTGCCTGCACGCTTAAGATTCTCAATGCTGCCGGCGCGGCGTATCCCAAGGGCTTCGAAAACTACCGCGTAGCCTATTCCTACGACCGCCAACACTGGAATCGCTGGCCTACTTCATTAGCCAACGGCGTGCTGTCTATCGAGATCACGCCCGAGCAAGACTCCGCCTATTTCGCCTATTTTGCGCCCTATTCTATGGAGCGTCACGCCGACCTTATCGCCCGCAGCCTGCAGTCAGCGCGCTGCAGCCTCGAGGTAGTGGGGCAAAGTTTAGACGGTCAAGACATCGACCTGCTCAAAATAAGCAGCGGCGGCAGCACACCTACCAAGCATTGCTGGCTAATCGCGCGCCAACACCCCGGCGAGACCATGGCGCAGTGGTGGATGGAGGGGGCGCTGGAGTGGCTGCTCGACCCAACCAACGCACAAAGCCGAGCACTGCTTGAGCGCTGCACGTTCTTTGTGGTGCCTAATATGAACCCCGACGGCAGTCGCCGCGGCCATCTGCGCACCAACGCCGCCGGACGCAATCTGAACCGCGAGTGGGCAGCGCCTGCTATGGACGCCGCGCCCGAGGTGTTTGTTGTGCGCGAGGCGATGGCGCGCGAAGGGGTCGATTTCTTCCTCGATGTGCATGGCGACGAATCGCTGCCTTACTGCTTTATCGCAGGCGTAGAGGGACTTAGCGGATGGGATGAGAGTTCACAGGCGCAGTTAGACTTTTACAAGAATCGCCTTGCCGATCTTAATCCCGACTTCCAAACTGCCGTGGGTTATCCTCCCAAAGCCCCCGGCGAGGCAAATCTCACCATGGCCGGTGGGCACGTCGGGCACCACTTTGGCTGTTTGGCGATGACGCTGGAAATGCCCTTTAAAGACACAACAGCAACGCCCGAGCCCACTGTGGGTTGGAACGGGCCGCGCAGCAAGGCACTCGCGCACTCGTGTTTGCTTGCCGTTGGCGACTATTTTGACAGCAAGGTCAGCCAGTAACTTTTTCGACCAAGCGGCGTTATACGGTTATGCGGCTATAAGGTTGTAGAGCACACGATTATTGTTAAATTGTCGCTTTTGGTAACACTGTGTAGAATGCCGCTTCAATTATCGATCCTACTCAAGGCAATATATTATGGGACGAATAGCTCAACTCGCAGGTGTCGTGGCTCTTACGGCACTCAGCGCCTCAATCAGTCAAGTTAGCCACGCTGCCGACGATCTTTACGACGTGTTAGCGCTAGCGCTCAAAAATGACCCAACGCTGCGACAGGCCGAAGCGAATTACCGCGCAAATCGCGAGAACATGATTCAGAGCCGAGCCAATCTATTGCCTAGCCTCAACGCGACGGGCAACACAACGCGCTCTACGAATGGACCATCCAATGAAGTCCGCGGAGTAAACCTGTTCACAGGGCAGCCGCAAATACAGGCTGCTCATAGCTTCAGACCCGGTGTTAACAATCACGGCTGGGGCCTGAACCTAGGCCAGAGCCTGGTCGATCTTGCTCAATGGTACGGCTTTCAGAGCGCTCGAGCCGCAGACAAAGCCGCCGCGGTTAACCTCGCAGCGCAAGAGCAAGACCTGATCATGCGCGTGTCGATGGCGTATTTCGATGTCCTGCGCGCAACCGACCTTCTCGACACTAATATTCAAGAGGAAGAGGCTGCTCAACGCTCACTGGAGCAAACCCAACAGCGTGAAGAAGTTGGGCTTGTTGCTATAACCGATGTGTACGATGCACAAGCGGCCTACGACCTTGCGCGCAACACGACAATTATCCAGCAAGACCTGCTTCGCTCGAGCTACGAAGCACTCGAGGCAATCACCGGCCAGCCTCACCCCGAAATTAAGACCCTCGACTCTGAGTTTCCCATAATGACCGCCGATGGCGCGCTTATTGAGTGGGAGATTCAGGCTAAAGACAGCAGCCTTGCAATCGCCGCAGCTCAATTCACCTTGGATTCGCAGGAAAAGAATCTCAAGGCACGTAGATCCGATCACCTACCCACTATCGCGCTTGCCGGTAACTTTACCCACAGCGTGTCCGACCCGCTATTTCAGCCGGGCATCGGCTTCGCGGTTGGTGGCGGCGCGTTCGACCGCACCTCACTCGCTCTTAATCTCACCATTCCGCTCTACAACGGTGGTGCGGTAAGCTCGCGCAGGCGTGCTGCCGAATACAATGTGATTGCGGCAAAAGAGTCACTTGAGTTTACCGAACGTCAGCTCACGCAGAATATCCGCAACGCTTACCGGCGTGTGAACACCGACGTGAAGGTAATCGATCAGCGTAATCAGTCGATTCTCTCGGCGCAGACCGCACTCGAGGCAACCGAATTGGGCGCCGAGGTGGGTACCCGCAACATTGTTGAGGTGCTCCGTGCTCGCGAAAACCTCTATCGTGCCCTGAGAAACTATGCCGACGCGCGATATACCTACATACTCGACAGCCTTTTCCTAAAGCAAACCGCCGGTATTCTGTCGCCGCAGGATGTTATCGAATTGAACGAATGGCTTGCTGAAGACTAGACTCAAAATTCAGTTTAGTAGCGCTCCTTGCCATAAAGCCGACTTTCCAGTGTTGCACCAGCGACCGTCAGGAGAGTTGGCTTTATTTTTCCCCCACTAAAATCCCACCAAAATGCTTTGAAATAACGCGAATTTTCGATTATTTGACATAAATTTTCGCTTTCCCACCACTTGCCTCTAAAGTAAGAGCTCAAGCAGACGATACCGCGGCACTGATCCTAAATCGCCCTAAGACGAGGATTTCTATGCCAGTTTTAAAACTCTCGCAAGGTTTGCTAGAGAGTCTAAATAGTCGCGGAAAAGACAAGGAAGATTTCTTCGATTCGACAACAAAAGGCCTGATGGTTCAGGTGCGCGCGAGTGGACGCAAAACGTACTATTTCCGCGAGCGTGGTGAAGACGGGAAAACGATTCAGCTAAAAATCGCCGATGCCGGCGCTATTCGCCTAAACGTCGTGAGAGAATTGATCAAGCAGCGCCGCGCAGCACAAGCAAAGGCCGCGCTCGCCACATTTGCTAATCCGATGGCTGAGGCGTTAGTCGCGCCGCCCTCAGAACCCGCGGCCTCTTCACCTCTGCTCGCAACCTTTGTCCGCGAAGCCTACCTTCCCTTTATAAGGACATACAAACGCTCGTATTCTTGCGACGTCAGCCTGCTGAATAATCACGTACTCCCCTTTTTTGGCGACAAACAGCTTCACGAATTGACCAAAAGCGATCTTGTCGACTTTATTAACACGCGTCGCGCGACGCATAAGCCTGGCACTATTAACCGGGTAATTATCCTTATGCGCTACATCTATAATCTAGCGCTTAAGTGGGAGACTCCCGGCGTCGACAAGAATCGCGTGTCGGGCACCCCGCTGCTCGAAGAGAATAACAAGAAGGAACGCTTCCTTACCTCCGAGGAGGTCGACCGGCTTGTCTATAGCGTTAAGATCTCGCGCAATCCGATGCTCAAATATATTGTCCCCGGGCTTATTCTCACCGGCGCGCGCAAACAAGAGCTGCTGAAGTCACGGTGGGTGGACTTCGACTTCGACACGAAAATATGGCGCATACCCATGAGCAAATCTGGCAAAGCGCGGCATGTCCCCATATCCGACTCGTTAGAGCTGCTGCTAAATTCCATCCCAAAAACATGTGAGTGGGTCTTCGCTAACCCCAAAACGCTCAAACCATTTACGAGTTTCTTTTACTCATGGGACACCGCTCGCTGTCAGGCCGGATTGGACGATGTGCGGGTTCACGACTTA
>Ga0228634_1000163_pt1 | contig 59598 bp, 50 predicted proteins | sample 42DmetaG_FD_190063 | JGI IMG/M metagenome (GOLD analysis project Ga0228634, IMG submission 190063) | Seawater microbial communities from Monterey Bay, California, United States - 42D | ecosystem: Environmental > Aquatic > Marine > Coastal | place: USA: California | collected 2016-09-27 | reverse complement strand
GATCGCTAATTTTTAGTTTATTAATTTTACATTGCATTAGAAATTTTGTTAGTTATTTACTTCTATGAGATTTTTTTTTATTTTGTTTTTTACGGTGTTACTTCATTCAACAGTAACGGCTTCTTACATTCTGGTTCCAATGGATTCAGACAGTCAAGCAGAGCATCTTAAAGCCTATGGCTTAACTTATTGGACTTTAAAAAAGCAGTTAAAAGTAAAATGGCTCCTTAATTATAGAGGAGGTTCTTTTTTATTACCCGATACCGAAGAAATAAAAAAAGAATGTCAAGTAAGAGGAATTTCTTTTGAGCTAATATCCAATTCTAAAACAGAAGAAATCCTAAACTTAATTAGCAGCCCTTCTCAAAATATGGAAGCGGTTGTTCTTGAAAAGGCCCCTAGAGTTGCTGTTTATTCACCAAAGGGAAATCAACCATGGGACGACGCAGTAACTATGGTTTTAACCTATGCAGAGATCCCTTATACGATCGTCTATGATGAAGAAGTTTTAAGTGATCAACTTTTACTCTATGATTGGCTGCATCTTCACCACGAAGATTTTACAGGACAATATGGTAAATTTTATCGAGCGTATCGCACCGCACCATGGTATATTAAAAACAAAAAAGAAGCAGAATTAATGGCTTCAAATCTAGGATACAATAAAGTATCTGAACTTAAGTTAGAAGTTTCCTTGAAAATAAGAGATTATGTTGTTGGTGGTGGCTTTATGTTTGCGATGTGTAGTGCGACGGATAGTTTTGACATTGCTTTGGCTGCAGAAGGGGTTGATATTTGTGAAACAATGTTTGATGATGATCCTAGCGATGCTGGTTATCAAAGTAAAATAAATTTTGATAATACCTTCGCCTTTAAAAATTTCATATTGGAAAGAAGTCCTATGGTGTACGAGTTTTCATCTATCGATATGACCTCTAAGCGAAAAATCAACAAAGAAATCGATTATTTTACTTTAATGGATTATTCAGCAAAGTGGGATCCTATCCCGACCATGCTAAATCAAAATCATACCTCCTTAATAAAAGGCTTTATGGGACAAACAACTGCTTACGAAAGAGATCAAATTAAAGCAAATGTTTTAGTCATGGGAGAACAAAAAGCCAACGGCGAGGCTCGATACATTCATGGAATTAAAGGAAAGGGTTTTTTTACATTTTATGGCGGCCATGATCCTGAGGACTATCAGCATCGAGTAGGGGATCCAAAAACTGAATTAGAACTACATCCAAACTCTCCTGGGTATCGATTGATTTTAAATAATGTACTATTTCCAGCCGCTAAAAAGAAAAAACAAAAAACCTAATTTTCATCCAATGACTCATAATAACTTAAAGGAGGTAGTATAGTAATTTCTACCCTTCTGTTCAACTGTTTGTTATGATCGGAGCTGTTAGATACTCTTGGTTTACTTTCTCCGTAGGAATTGATTAAATAATCATAATTTGAATTGTTTCGTAATAGTGTTTTTAATCGATTGGCCACCGAGTGACATCTTTTGCTAGATAAATCTAAATTATAATTTTCTTTCCCATCACTATCTGTGTGACCATCAATCAATATCGTTGCTCTATCTACCTTTTGAATGGTATTGGTTAAATTTAGTAATAGTGAATCGGCAGATTTTTGGAGATTATATTCATCAAATTTAAAGAGAAGTTCTGTATTTAACGTTAGCCTAATAACGCAATTTATTGCACCTATTGCATCGATATCGGCTCCTGCTGTTTTACTTCTACAGACTGCTTTTTGATCAATGATTCTTACAAAATAAAATACTTTTTTTGTAGAAATATTTTGATTCTCTAGGTCTATTATTGATTTTCCACCAGATATATTACCAGCAAATATCCAATCTTCTCCATTTTCTGAAATTTCTATTCTTGCGGCCTCTTTTGAAGGCCCTACTTCAAATATATACAAATCGTTTCCTTTAAGGTTCATAAAACCATTGTCTGTGAAAGCAACTGTTAATGTTCCTTTACAGCCAATTGAAACGTAATCCGGTTTATCGTAGGATCTGTAATTAGGTTCATTTAAGGCCTGTGAACTATCCTGGTATTTTTTATAAGGGGCGGGATTTCCGAGCTTAAAATTAACGATACTGTCTGCAAAAGAGATTTTTCCTAATGGAATATAAATAGACTCGTACCTATTGACAACATATGTTTCACCAGTTTGTGAGAAAAGATAGTTGTTGTTTCCAGATATAATTGCCAGAAAAAAAATTAGAAATAGTATCCTCATTTATGTCTTTTTAACTAATATAAACAATCTTTAATCAATTGTTTTTTAAAACTACAATAAATAAAGTAATTCTAATAGTAAAGTTGAAGGTAGTTCTAGCTTTCATTAAATTCTGAATGACAGCAGTGAATAAACAAAAAAAACCGCTTGATAAGCGGTTTTTTTTCTGTGAAATAAATAGTTTTTATGTCTTATTTTACTTTTTTCACAATCGCTTCAAAAGCGTCTGGGTGGTTCATCGCTAAATCGGCTAAAACCTTTCGGTTTAATTCGATGTTGTTAGCTTTTACTTTTCCCATAAATTGTGAATAAGACATGCCGTGTTCTCTGGCACCCGCATTAATACGAGTAATCCATAATGCACGAAATGTTCTTTTTTTAGCGCGACGGTCTCTGTATGAGTATTGCATCGCTTTATCGACAGCATTTTTTGCTACTGTCCATACATTTTTACGTCTTCCAAAGTATCCTTTGGCTTGCTTCATTACCTTTTTTCTTCGGGCTCTTTTAGCAACTGAATTTACTGATCTTGGCATAATTTTGTTTTTTTTGTAGAAGGCGATTCTTTAGAATTCTTTAAGGCCTTACTCCAGGGTTTATAATTTTGTTAACCAGTTAAGGACTACTTCATTCGAAGCATTTGCTTAACGTTACTTTCATCTGCTTTGTGCACAACTGTGTCATGCGTTAAAGCTAGCTTACGTTTTTTAGTCTTCTTTGTTAAGATATGACTTTTAAACGCATGCTTTCTTTTGATTTTACCAGTACCTGTAAGTTTAAATCTCTTTTTGGCACTTGATTTTGTTTTTTGTTTAGGCATATTTCCTAGTTTTTATCTATTTATTTCACTTGTATTGTTACTATTTAAAGGACAGGTTGATTTATTATTTCGCTTTTTTTGGAGCAATAAACATGGTCATCCTTTTACCTTCTAGTTTTGGCATTTGTTCTACTTTACCAAAATCTTCAAGTTCTTGAGCAAGGCGTAATAGCAAAATTTCTCCTTTATCTTTATAAATTATAGAACGACCTTTAAAAAATACAAAGGCTTTCAATTTTGCTCCTTCCTTTAAAAACTTCTCAGCGTGTTTCTTTTTAAATTGATAATCATGATTATCTGTATTGGGCCCAAAACGAATCTCTTTTATTATTACTTTGGTTGCTTTGGACTTTAGATTTTTTTCACGCTTTTTTTGTTCATAAACAAATTTTTTATAATCCATTGCTTTACATACAGGAGGGGTTGCATTAGGTGAGATCTCAACTAAATCTACATCGAGTTCTCTGGATATTTCTAAAGCTTTACTGAGAGTATAAACACCAACTTCAACATTTTCGCCAACCAATCTCACTTCTTGAGCGCGAATTTTTTGGTTTATCCTGTGTTTGTCTTCTTTAATTATCCTCGCTGGACCTCTGCTTCTTTTTCTACGTATTGCTATGGCTATAATTTTTTAATGTTATACAATAAATTCTTTTTTGTTTATGTTGATTTCATCATTTAATAATAAGGAAAATGCTTCAGCAGTCATTGACCCGAGGTCACCCTGACTATGCTTTCTTACGGAAACTGAATTTTCAACTTCTTCTTGATCCCCTAAAATTAGCATATAAGGAATTTTATTCATTTCTGCTTCCCTTATTTTCTTTCCTATTGTTTCACTTCTATTATCTACAAGGGCGCGAATTTCGTTATTTTCCAGCACATTTAAAACTTTTTCAGCGTATTTTTCATATTTTTCACTCAAAGTCAATATACTAACCTGTTCTGGCATAAGCCACAAAGGGAAATTTCCGCCAGTATGTTCCAATAAAATTGCTATGAAACGCTCCATGCTTCCAAATGGTGCTCGATGTATCATAACAGGTCTGTGATGTTCGTTATCACTTCCTTTGTATTCTAATTCAAATCTTTCAGGGAGATTATAGTCTACTTGGATCGTTCCCAATTGCCAGCTTCTTCCCAAAGCATCTTTTACCATGAAATCTAACTTTGGACCATAAAAAGCGGCTTCTCCTTTTTCAATAACATAATCCAAGCCTTTTTCTATGGTAGCATTTAATATTGCTTTTTCAGCCTTATCCCAGTTTTCATTACTACCTATATATTTTTCTGGATTATCTGGATCTCTCAAAGAAACTTGAGCAGTGAAATTTTCGAAACCTAAGGATCCAAAAACATACAACACTAAGTCAATTACATTTTTAAATTCTTGATCCAATTGATCTGGTGTGCAAAAAATATGCGCATCATCTTGAGTAAATCCTCTAACTCTTGTAAGACCATGTAATTCTCCACTTTGTTCATAGCGATATACAGTTCCAAATTCAGCAAACCGTTTTGGTAAATCTTTGTATGACCATGGTTTAGAGTTGTAAATCTCGCAATGATGGGGACAATTCATAGGTTTTAATAGAAATTCCTCGCCTTCATTAGGAGTTTTAATAGGTTGAAAACTATCTGCGCCATACTTTTCGTAATGCCCGGAGGTCATGTAAAGTTCTTTATGTCCTATATGGGGAGAAACAACCATTTCATAGCCAGCTTTTGTTTGAGCTTTTTTAAGGAAATTTTCAAGTCTTTCTCTCAAAGCTGCCCCTTTAGGAAGCCATAGCGGAAGTCCTTGTCCCACTTTTTTAGAAAAGGTAAATAATTCTAATTCTTTTCCTAATTTTCTATGATCTCTTTTTTTTGCTTCCTCTAGTAAGGCAAGGTATTCTTTAAGTTCTTTTTGTTTTGGAAAACTCACGCCATAAATACGAGTGAGCTGTTTGTTATTTTCATCTCCTCTCCAATAGGCTCCAGCAATACTCATTAATTTAATGGCTTTTACCATACCAGTATGTGGTATATGTCCACCTCTACATAAATCGGTAAAGTTATCATGGTCACAAAATGTAATGGTACCTTCTTCTAGATTTTTAATTAATTCTACCTTGTATTGATTGCCCTGCTCTTTATAGTACCCTAGCGCATCTGCTTTAGAGGACTCTCGGATGGAAAATGTATGTTTACCTCGAGCGATCTCTAACATTTTATTTTCAATGGTAGTTAAATCTTTTTCTGAAATGGTATTATCTACGAGGTCAATATCGTAATAAAAGCCATTTTCGATAGCGGGCCCAATGGTAAGCTTTATGTTAGGGTACAGGTCCTCCAATGCTTGTGCAAGAATATGCGCTGATGAATGCCAGAACGCTTCTTTTCCTTTTTTATCTCTCCAGGTATAGAGTACAAGTTCACCGTCTTTAGTGAGCGGTGTTGAGGTCTCTATTGTCTTTCCGTTAAATGATGCAGAAATTACATTTCTTGCAAAACCTTCACTTATACTGTGGGCTACTCCCATCGGAGTAGTTTCAGATTTGAATTGCTTTACACTTCCGTCAGGTAAAGTGATTGCTATCATAGGTTATAAATTTAAGACGCAAAGATAATACGAGTTTAACTGTTTTACAATAGTGATTCTAATGTATTGCGATAAAATTTTTTAAAGAAATAAATGTAATTTTTTTATATTCATTATTTTAAGATTGTATATTAAGGTAATAAAAATTTATCTCTGTAAGTTTAGGTTTATCAGTTAGTTGTAAAAATGTTTAAGTGTAAAGGTTGTTTTTTTGTTTATTTATGGTGTTAAGACCAAATAAGTTTTTATATTTGCACCCGCTTTAACCTAGACATAATGGTCAAAAAGGGGATTAAAGCAGCTCTTAAAAATTTATTTCAAATTATTTTCAAAAATGGTTGTGGGAATAAAAAACAGTTGTATATTTGCAGCCGCTTAGGTAAAAATAGGCAAAAAAAAGAGTATTTTTTGGGTTTAAAAATCCGGAAAAAAAATGTTCATTGAGATATTGAAATTGACAGCGTAGGTAGCTACATTTATGTAGTTATTTATATTGAAAAACTAAACTAAGTAAAATACCTGAGATTTTTTTGAGAACTTGATAGTTGTACTTAAATATTATTTAAGATTATACGATGAAGAGTTTGATCCTGGCTCAGGATGAACGCTAGCGGCAGGCTTAACACATGCAAGTCGAGGGGTAACAGAGAAAAGCTTGCTTTTTTGCTGACGACCGGCGCACGGGTGCGTAACGCGTATACAATCTGCCTTATACAGAGGGATAGCCTTTAGAAATGAAGATTAATACCTTATAGTCTATATATATAGCATTATATAAATAGTAAAGCTTCGGTGGTATAAGATGAGTATGCGTCCTATTAGTTAGTTGGTGAGGTAACGGCTTACCAAGACAACGATAGGTAGGGGCCCTGAGAGGGGGATCCCCCACACTGGTACTGAGACACGGACCAGACTCCTACGGGAGGCAGCAGTGAGGAATATTGGACAATGGAGGCAACTCTGATCCAGCCATGCCGCGTGCAGGAAGACGGCCCTATGGGTTGTAAACTGCTTTTATATAGGAAGAAACCTTTTCACGTGTGAGAAGCTGACGGTACTATAAGAATAAGGACCGGCTAACTCCGTGCCAGCAGCCGCGGTAATACGGAGGGTCCGAGCGTTATCCGGAATCATTGGGTTTAAAGGGTCCGTAGGCGGGAATCTAAGTCAGTGGTGAAATCTTGCAGCTCAACTGTAAAATTGCCATTGATACTGGATTTCTTGAATTAGTGTGAAGTGGTTAGAATGTGTAGTGTAGCGGTGAAATGCATAGATATTACACAGAATACCAATTGCGAAGGCAGATCACTAACACTATATTGACGCTGAGGGACGAAAGCGTGGGGAGCGAACAGGATTAGATACCCTGGTAGTCCACGCCGTAAACGATGGATACTAGCTGTTCGGTCTTCGGACTGAGTGGCTAAGCGAAAGTGATAAGTATCCCACCTGGGGAGTACGTTCGCAAGAATGAAACTCAAAGGAATTGACGGGGGCCCGCACAAGCGGTGGAGCATGTGGTTTAATTCGATGATACGCGAGGAACCTTACCAGGGCTTAAATGTAGTCTGACAGCTTTAGAGATAGAGTTTTCTTCGGACAGATTACAAGGTGCTGCATGGTTGTCGTCAGCTCGTGCCGTGAGGTGTCAGGTTAAGTCCTATAACGAGCGCAACCCTTGTCGTTAGTTGCCAGCAAGTAAAGTTGGGGACTCTAGCGAGACTGCCGGTGCAAACCGAGAGGAAGGTGGGGATGACGTCAAATCATCACGGCCCTTACGTCCTGGGCCACACACGTGCTACAATGGTATGGACAATGAGCAGCCATCTGGCAACAGAGAGCGAATCTATAAACCATATCACAGTTCGGATCGGAGTCTGCAACTCGACTCCGTGAAGCTGGAATCGCTAGTAATCGGATATCAGCCATGATCCGGTGAATACGTTCCCGGGCCTTGTACACACCGCCCGTCAAGCCATGGAAGCTGGGAGTGCCTGAAGTCGGTCACCGCAAGGAGCCGCCTAGGGTAAAACTGGTAACTAGGGCTAAGTCGTAACAAGGTAGCCGTACCGGAAGGTGCGGCTGGAACACCTCCTTTCTAGAGAAAGATGGTGAGTTACAAAAGGGTTATTTTTTCTCTTTGCTGTCAATTTTAAAATATACAAATATTAAGCTATTTAGTCTCGTAGCTCAGCTGGTTAGAGCGCTACACTGATAATGTAGAGGTCGGCAGTTCGAGTCTGCCCGAGACTACAAAGTTTTAAATATTTGAAGGAAATTCTGGAAGTTAGAGGATTCATCATTCACAATTCTGAATTCATAATTCTGAATTTCACAATGGGGGATTAGCTCAGCTGGCTAGAGCGCTTGCCTTGCACGCAAGAGGTCATCGGTTCGACTCCGATATTCTCCACCAGGCAATGCCTGGAGGTAATTTAGTTTATCTCTAGTGTATTGAAGAATCAAGATTGGTAAGTTATTTATCAGTTGCGATTCGTAACGTTCATTGACATATTGGTAAAAATGATATCGTAAAGAATCAAGATAGAGACGTTTAGTTTATACTAAACGATTTTAAATTTTTATAAGAACAAAAGAGCTCGTTGTAGTATTTATACTACGGCAAAAAGTACAATAAGTTAAGTAAGGGCGTATGGCGGATGCCTAGGCTCTCAGAGACGATGAAGGACGTGATAAGCTGCGAAAAGTTACGGGGAGAAGCACATATTTTATGATCCGTAAATATCCGAATGGGGCAACCCGGCATGCTGAAGGCATGTCACCTAGCAATAGGGGTAAACCCGGTGAACTGAAACATCTAAGTAACCGGAGGAAGAGAAAACAAAAGTGATTCCGTTAGTAGTGGCGAGCGAACGCGGATTAGCCCAAACCAGTGTTGTTACGGCAATACTGGGGTTGTAGGACCACGATATTCGAAGCTAAGTGAATTAGAACTGTTTGGAAAGACAGACCATAGAGGGTGATAGTCCCGTATAAGTAAGCGAAGATTAGATAGTGGTATCCTGAGTAGTGCGGGACACGAGTAATCCTGTATGAATCCACCGGGACCATCCGGTAAGGCTAAATACTCCTGAGAGACCGATAGTGAACTAGTACCGTGAGGGAAAGGTGAAAAGAACCCTAAGTAAGGGAGTGAAAGAGATCCTGAAACCGTACGCCTACAAGCGGTCGGAGCACATTTACTGTGTGACGGCGTGCCTTTTGCATAATGAGCCTACGAGTTACTGTTTCTAGCAAGGTTAAATGTTTAAGACATGGAGCCGTAGCGAAAGCGAGTCTGAATAGGGCGCATAGTTAGTAGTAGTAGACGCGAAACCGAGTGATCTACCCATGGGCAGGTTGAAGCTGTGGTAACACACAGTGGAGGACCGAACCAGTTGACGTTGAAAAGTCTTTGGATGACCTGTGGGTAGGGGTGAAAGGCCAATCAAACTCGGAAATAGCTCGTACTCCCCGAAATGCATTTAGGTGCAGCGTTGAGCGAAAGTTTTATAGAGGTAGAGCTACTGATTGGATGCGGGGGCTTCACCGCCTACCAATTCCTGACAAACTCCGAATGCTATAAAATGTTACTCAGCAGTGAGGGCATGGGTGCTAAGGTCCATGTCCGAGAGGGAAAGAACCCAGACCATCAGCTAAGGTCCCAAAATATATGTTAAGTTGAATAAACGAGGTGAAACTGCTTAGACAGCTAGGATGTTGGCTTGGAAGCAGCCATTCATTTAAAGAGTGCGTAACAGCTCACTAGTCGAGCGGTTTTGCATGGATAATAATCGGGCATAAACATATTACCGAAGCTATGGATTTGTATTATATACAAGTGGTAGGGGAGCATTGTAACCTGCGTAGAAGGTGTGCTGTAAGGCATGCTGGAGTGGTTACAAAAGAAAATGTAGGCATAAGTAACGATAAAGGGGGCGAGAAACCCCCTCACCGAAAGACTAAGGTTTCCTCAGCGATGCTAATCAGCTGAGGGTTAGTCGGGTCCTAAGGCGAATCCGAAGGGAGTAGTCGATGGATAACAGGTTAATATTCCTGTACTTCTTATAATTGCGATGGGGTGACGGAGTATTGAAAGCACCGCGAACTGACGGAATAGTTCGTTAAAGTATGTAGCTATAGAACCAGATTAAGAGTTAGGTTTTGGCAAAGTACGATAGTACCACAAAGCTTCGGCAGCGTGGATAGTGTGCCTAAAAGCTTCCAAGAAAAACCTCTAAGCTTCAGATTATAAGAACCCGTACCGTAAACCGACACAGGTAGTTGGGATGAGAATTCTAAGGTGCTCGAGAGATTCATGGCTAAGGAACTAGGCAAAATAGACCCGTAACTTCGGGAGAAGGGTCGCCACGCTTTACGGCGTGGCCGCAGTGAAAAGGTCCAGGCGACTGTTTATCAAAAACACAGGGCTTTGCTAAATTGAAAGATGATGTATAAGGCCTGACACCTGCCCGGTGCTGGAAGGTTAAGTGGAGTTGTTAGCTTCGGCGAAGCAATAAAATGAAGCCCCAGTAAACGGCGGCCGTAACTATAACGGTCCTAAGGTAGCGAAATTCCTTGTCGGGTAAGTTCCGACCTGCACGAATGGTGCAACGATCTGGACACTGTCTCAGCCATGAGCTCGGTGAAATTGTAGTATCGGTGAAGATGCCGATTACCCGCAGCGGGACGAAAAGACCCCGTGAACCTTTACTATAGCTTAGTATTGGCTTTGGATAAGTAATGTGTAGGATAGGTGGGAAACTATGAAGTGGCGTCGCTAGGCGTTGTGGAGTTAACCTTGAAATACCACCCTTTGCTTATCTAGAGTCTAACTCAGAGATGAGGACAGTGCTTGGTGGGTAGTTTGACTGGGGTGGTCGCCTCCAAAAGAGTAACGGAGGCTTCTAAAGGTACCCTCAGCACGCTTGGTAACCGTGCGTAGAGTGCAATGGCATAAGGGTGCTTGACTGAGAGACCTACAAGTCGATCAGGTTGGAAACAAGAGCATAGTGATCCGGTGGTTCCGCATGGAAGGGCCATCGCTCAAAGGATAAAAGGTACTCCGGGGATAACAGGCTGATCTCCCCCAAGAGCTCACATCGACGGGGGGGTTTGGCACCTCGATGTCGGCTCGTCACATCCTGGGGCTGGAGAAGGTCCCAAGGGTTGGGCTGTTCGCCCATTAAAGTGGCACGCGAGCTGGGTTCAGAACGTCGTGAGACAGTTCGGTCTCTATCTACAGTGGGCGTTAGAAATTTGAGTGGATCTGTTCCTAGTACGAGAGGACCGGAATGGACTGACCTCTGGTGTACCAGTTGTTCCGCCAGGAGCATTGCTGGGTAGCTACGTCGGGAAGGGATAAGCGCTGAAAGCATATAAGCGCGAAACCCACCACAAGATGAGATTTCTTTAAAGGGTCGTGGGAGACTACCACGTTGATAGGTCATAGGTGTAAGAGCAGTAATGTTTGTAGCCGAGTGATACTAATAACCCGTATAGCTTATGTACAAATCGTTTCTCCCCATGCAAATGGGGAGGACAACTCTTTTTTATAAGCTTATTTAAAATATTACTATTCTAATACTTCTTTTTTCTTTATGTTAAGATATTTTCCTATCCTAGATAGGATGACAAAGACAGATTAACTCTGGAATGTCATAAAACTAAGGTGGTTATAGCGACGGGGCTCACCTCTTACCTTTCCGAACAGAGAAGTTAAGCCCGTTTGCGCCGATGGTACTACTACTGTGGAAGAGTAGGTCGCCGCCTTCCTTAAAACCTTCATCAAACGATGAAGGTTTTTTTTTGCCTATAGCTCAAAAAATAGGAATCTAATAGATCAATAACGATCGAAAAAATTAATTAAATAAAGAGGATAATAACGTTTGAATGCCCTTGTAAAGAAAATGCTTTTATAGAAAAAATGCCAATACGATAGCAATAACTACAGCGCTCATTTTGGAGATGTTAAATTGATGATTTTTAGAACTCTCAAATAAGATAGTCGTCGATACGTGAAGAAATACTCCTATCGCTATTGCTGTGATTTCTTTTTGATAGTAGGTAATAGATTCAAAATTATTTGCCAGCCAATTTCCAATGGGAGTCATAATTGCAAATAAGAAAAGAAAGGATAGGGTTGTCGTCTTTTTATAATTAGCATTAATAAAAAAGATCGATAGAATTAGGGCTATAGGAATTTTGTGTATCATTATTCCAATCAGTAAATTATTATCCTTAGTAATTGGAAAACCTTCCAGTAATGCATGAATACTTAGGCTTATAAATAGTAACCAGGGAAATGTTTTAGATTCATTATGTTCGTGAACATGTCCGTGTTCCGCACCTTTAGAGAAAAACTCTAAAATAATTTGCAGCAATATACCAGCGATTATATAAACACCAATTAATTTATTAGGTGTTTCGTAAACATTAGGTAACAACTCAAAAATGGTAAGAGCTAAAAGAAAAGCCCCACTAAAGGCTAGGTAGATTGAAAGTTTTTTTACTTCTTTAACCTTTAATATGAGCGCTAAAAAGTAACCTATAAATACAGCTAAAAAAAGTATTAAATAATTCATTTATTAATTAAAAATTAAAATTAAGCGACTGGAGTTTTCGGGTTGATATTTGTTTAATTGATAATCCCCAAAAGTATAAAGAAGATTAATTCCAGCTTTTTCAAAATACTTTTTAAAATCATTTAAGCGCAAAGCTTTCACCTTCTCCGTAAAAACATAATCTTGACCATCATATATAAAATTGATTTCTTTGTATATGTAATTATCTTTAATACTTCTTTTGATATGGAATGTAATATCGTCAATTATTTTAGTTTCGAAAGCTACAAGATGTTTTTGAACATAATCTACATTTAAAAAGTCTATAACACCGACGCCTTGTTCGTTTAATTCTTTTTTAATAGATTTTAGGGTATTTAGATTGTCTTCTTCGTTTTCAAAATACCCAAAACTTGTAAATAGATTAAATACAGCATCAAATTTCTTAGGGTACACCTTACTCATGTCGTGCTCCTCGAACGTTAAAGTGTCTGTTTCAAAAACTTTTGCATACGCAATACTTTTTGATGATAAATCAACACCCGTAACTAAAAAACCCAATTTATTTAAATAAATTGAATGACGGCCTCTACCACAGGCTAAATCTAAAATTTTAGCTTGAGGTTTTAAGTCCAAAAAAGACAATAGGGTTTTCATAAAAAAACCAGCTTCATCATCATCTCTATTTTTATAAAGTATATGATAAAAAGGAGTGTCAAACCAGGAGGCATACCAATTTTCTATATCTTTTAGCATTAATTATTATTTACGCTACTAAATTACTGTATTTTTGTGGTTACGAATAAAATATCTATGGAAAAAAACTTTAAAATGGTTGCTAAAACTTTGTTTGGTTTAGAGGCTATTCTAGCTACGGAGCTCCGAAAACTTGGTGCTTCTAAAGTAGAACTGGGTACCAGAAATGTTTCTTTTGAAGGCGATACAGGATTTATGTATAAAGCAAATCTTTGTTGTAGAACTGCCATTAAAATTTTAAAACCAATAACTACTTTCAATGTTTTTACTGAAGAAGATATTTACAAAAAAGTGTATGCATTTCCCTGGGAGAATTTTATGAATGTAGACGGAAGTTTAGCTGTAGATGCAACCGTTTTTTCAGATAAATTTACGCATTCAAAATATATTGCTTTAAAAACTAAAGATGCAATTGTTGACCGTTTTAGGGATAAGGAAGGAAGAAGACCGGATGTAGATTTAGATCACCCAACACTTAGGGTTAATATTCATATAGATCGTAATATCTGCACTTTATCATTAGATAGTTCTGGGCAATCATTACATAAACGTGGTTATAAGGTTGCAAATACGATGGCTCCGATTAATGAAGTTTTAGCTGCTGGTATAATTATGTTAGCAGGTTGGAATGGACAATGTGATTTATTAGATCCTATGTGTGGTAGTGGAACTATTTTAACAGAGGCCGCTATGATTGCTTGTAATATTCCGCCAAATTTGAATCGAGATGAATTTGCGTTTGAAAATTGGCTAGATTTTGATGTGGATTTATATGAATTAATTGAAAATGCAGCTTTAAAAAAGATACGAGATTTTCATTATACCATACAAGGTTTTGATATCGAATCGGATGTAGTAAAAAAAGCAAATGAGAATATTGAAAGTGCTCATCTAAAAGAATTTATAACTGTAAAAAATCAAGATTTCTTTACAAGTAAAAAAGAAACAGAGCGTTCTTTGTTTTTAGTATTTAATCCTCCTTATGATGAAAGAATTCAAGTAGATGCTGAAAAATTATACGCTTCTATTGGTACCACACTAAAACACCAATATCCAGGAACCCAAGCATGGATGATTACCGGTAATATAGAAGCTTTAAAACACGTCGGATTAAGACCATCAAGGCGTGTAAAACTTTTTAATGGTAAATTAGAAAGTAAACTCGTTCGTTATGATATGTACGAAGGAAGTAAAAAAACAAAAAAGAACCTTTAGTTTTTTATTTTTTATAAATAGGAATTAAATAAGAAATTCCATAACCAAAACCAACTCCAAAGTTACCATAATCATTAGTTTTATTGAACCCTGGTATGTACAAGTTGTTAAAGTTTTCGGGAATATCTTCAGAAAATTTATTTTTAAGTTGCAGGTTGATGGATAAAAATAAATTAGTTAGTATTTCAGTTTTAATACCAAATATAAATTCTGCCCACTGGGCAGTCAGCTCTTCATATGATCTAGGATCAAATACCATAGTCCCCGGGAATGTTGAATCACCCGTATAAATAGTGTATCCTTCAAGGTTTTGATCAAAGGTGGAAACCCCATACCTTAAACCAACATAAATAGCATTGTTCATGCCAACCCAATTATTGTAGGCATTAAAATCGCCACCAATCTTTAAATAACTTCCTTTAGAAGCTGCTATTAAGTTGCTTTCCGTCTGATTATCTTGATCAAAACCATATTCTACAGCGATATAAAATCGATGCGTTAATCTGTAGTCAGCCATAACTTCAAAACCAGAAAAATTTTCATCAAATAATGAAATTACAGGTCTAGCAATGTCAACCCCGATACGTAAACCATACTTGTTATTTTTTGTTATGGTATCGTTAATTTTAATTTCTTTCTTTTGAGCATACCCATTAAACTCAGATAGAAATAGAATCTTAATGAAAAATAGTAACGTGAGTGTTCTCTTCATTTTCTATTATTAATGTATTAACTTCTATTTCATTGATCCAATTATTCTCCTCAATTTCTAATTGTGTAATCAGATTTTTATATATTGTTTTGAAGGCGCAAGCTCTATTAATATAAATATTATCCCTTTGGTAAGTAAAAGTTATCGAATCGGTATTACCATCAGTGTTGGTGGTATTTCCTCTGATCAGTAAATAATCAGTGGTATCTGCCAAGGTATTTAATGGAATCGCAATAGAATCTCTCGTTACTGATTTATAGAGATCAACATTTTCATCATTTATAATTGTGGTGACCGTTAAATCAGGAACTTCTTTTGCTAGAAGTGGATTTATTTTACTCTTAAAATTAATGATTAGTAAAGGTGTTTTGGGGGTTTCTTCTGTACAAATATCATCCCTTGTACAGCTTACCGATAAAGCAATAAGTAGAACTGAAAAAATTATTTTTTTAAACATGTCTATAATTTCTAGGTGCTTCTTTTTTCCAAAAGTACAACATTTTCTACATGAAAAGTTTGAGGGAACATATCAACAGCTTGAGACTTGCTAACGACGTAATCAACACCTAATAATGCAAGGTCCCTAGCTTGTGTTGCACTATTACAACTTACATATACAATTTTATCAGCTGAAATCTTCAGCAATTGTTTAATTACGTCTTTGTGCATTCCATCTCGGGGTGGGTCCGTTATTATGACATCGGGAAAACCATGTAATTTGATAAAATCATCATTAAAAACTTTTTTCATATCACCTACATAAAACTCCGTATTATTAATTTTATTAAGTAGGGCATTTTGTTTTGCGGCTTCAATTGCTTCAGGAACCGATTCAATTCCAATAACTTTTTTCGCTTTTTTAGATACAAATTGAGCAATAGTCCCTGTGCCTGTATAAAGGTCAAAAACTGTTTCATTTCCGGTAAGACTTGCAAAATCTCTGGTTATTTTATAAAGCTCATAGGCTTGTTCTGAGTTAGTTTGATAAAATGATTTAGCGTTTATTTTAAATCGTAAATTTTCCATTTCTTCAAAAATATGATCATTCCCTTGATAACAAATTACTTGCTGATCGTAAATAGTATCATTTCCCTTTGAGTTGATTACATATTGTAATGAGGTGATTTCAGGAAATTGATTTCCAATAGCATCCAATAATAATTCACGATTTATTTTGTTTTCAAAGTAAAATTGTATCAAGACCATTAAATCCCCTGTTGTGGATGTTCGAATCATCAATGTTCTTAAAAAACCTTCTTGTTTACGATTGTTGTAGAAAGTTAGATTGAATTCTTCTGCTTTAGATTTTATAAAGTTTCTAATATGATTGCTTGGGTCTTTTTGCAAATGACAGGAATTAATATCTAGTATTTTATCCCACATGCCTGGAATATGGAAGCCCAATGCATTTCTGTTTTCAATAACTTGGTCACTTTTTATTTGTTCTAAAGTTAACCATTTACTGTCGCTAAAAGAAAATTCCATTTTATTGCGATAAAAAAATTGTTGATTTGAACCTAGGATTGGAATCACTAATGGGATCTCAACTTTTCCTATGCGTTTTAAATTATTTTCGACTTCTTTTTGTTTGTAATAAAGTTGATGATGGTAATCCATAAATTGCCATTTACAACCACCACAAGTTCCAAAATAGTCGCAGGCAGGATCGACTCTTTTATTTGAAAGTTTAGAAAATGAAATTGCTTTTCCCTCATAAAAGCTTTTTCTCCTTTTAGTAGTCTGTATCGTACAAACATCTCCGGGAACCGCATTGTTTACAAAAACAACTTTTCCATCTGGAGCAAAAGCGATTGACTTCCCTTTAGCTCCTGCATCTACTATTTCTAAATCTTCAAAAACCTTTTTCTGCCTTTTTTTTCCCATGAATGCAAAAATAAGAATAGCTTTAATAACTGAATAAGAAAAAAAATTATATTTTTTAGTTAGTATATAGCTTTTAAATCATTTTTTGAATGTTTTAAAATTTAGTAAATTGCAAACCAAGGATGATTTCTCTCCTATGCTGAATTTTCGGGTCTACGAAAGGATAAAGGTACAGTAGGAATTGTATTTTTTAATTTTTAAAATTTATTAGTAATGAATATCGTTGAAAAGATCTCGACACAAAAAGCAATTGATTTAGAAAATGAGTATGGCGCTCATAATTACCATCCACTTCCAGTCGTTTTAGAGCGTGGTGAAGGAGTATTTCTTTGGGATGTAGAGGGAAAGAAATATTATGATTTTCTCTCTGCTTATTCTGCAGTCAATCAAGGGCACTGTCACCCTAAAATAATAAAAGCTTTAACAGATCAAGCACATAAATTGACCTTGACCTCAAGAGCATTTCATAATGATGTCTTAGGAACTTATGAAAAATATATTTGTGAGTACTTTGGATTCGAAAAGGCACTGCCTATGAACAGTGGCGCAGAGGCTGTGGAAACAGCATTAAAGCTTACCAGGAAATTTGCTTATGAAAAGAAAGGGATTGAAGAAAACAAAGCAGAGATTATAGTTTGTGAAAATAATTTCCACGGGAGAACAACAACTATTATTTCTTTTTCAAATGATGAAGATGCACGTAAAAATTTTGGCCCTTATACCGATGGTTTTATAAAAATTGAATATGACAATTTAGATGCATTAGAAGAGGTATTAAAATCAAACTCAAATATTGCAGGATTTTTAGTGGAACCAATTCAAGGAGAAGCTGGAGTTTATGTTCCCTCTGAAGATTACCTGTCGAACGCAAAAAAAATGTGTGAACGGTATGACGTTTTATTTATTGCTGACGAAGTTCAAACGGGAATAGCAAGAACAGGACGTTTGTTGGCTTCTTGTGGCAATTGTAATTGTTCAGATAAAAATTGTAGTGGAATACCAGATGTTAAGCCAGATATCTTAATTTTAGGAAAAGCCATAAGTGGCGGGGTGTATCCTGTTTCAGCAGTTTTAGCAACTGATGAAATAATGAACGTTATAAAGCCTGGTCAACATGGTTCTACTTTCGGAGGTAATCCTTTGGCATGTGCTGTCGCTATAGCTTCATTAGAGGTAGTAAAAGAGGAAAAATTAGCAGAAAATGCGGATAGGTTAGGCAAGTTATTTAGAAGTGAAATTTCAAAATTTATTGAAACCACAGAATTAGTGACTGGCGTAAGAGGTAAAGGCTTACTAAATGCGATACTAATAAATGATACCGAAGACAGCAAAACAGCTTGGAATCTTTGTCTAAAACTCAGGGACAATGGTTTGTTAGCAAAACCAACACATGGAAATATTATTCGTTTTGCACCCCCTTTGGTGATGACTGAAGAGCAAATTATGGATTGTGTTTCAATAATTAAAAAGACCATCAACGAATTTGATTTTTAACAGATGAAAATTGGTGATTATGTCTCGGTTTTGGATGAAGATATTTCCGGAAAGATTGTATCTATTGCAGGAAATAATATTACTATAATTGACTTGGATGGCTTTCAACAACAATATCTTAAAAATGAATTAGTCTACCAATCAATTGAATTGTCTGACCTAGCAAATTCTATAGAAAATATTTCAGAAATTATTTCTGAAAAAGAAGATAAAAAACATAAAAATTCTCTAAAAGTAAAACCAAAAGAAAGAAAGTCTCCTCGAATGGAAGTGGATTTGCATATTCATCAACTAGTTCCAAATACTAGAAATATGGATAATTTTGAAATATTAAATTTTCAATTAGAAACTGCTAGGAGAAAAATAGCTTTTGCAATAGCAAAAAAAATTCAAAAAATTGTATTCATTCATGGTGTTGGTGAGGGAGTTTTAAAGTATGAATTAATAAGAGTCCTCAAAGAACATGAAGGATGTCTAAAGTTTTATGATGCTGATTATGATAAATATGGACTTGGCGCTACTGAGGTTTATATTTTTCAAAGCAAACACTAGCTCTTTAAAATTCTGGTGTGAGCGAAACGGTTCCGTCAATTACATTATTCTGATTCCCAAGTACCATCGTTTCTTTGGTTATTTGCTCTGACCCGTTAACTAAAATAAGGTTGTTGATTATTAATTCAATATCACTCGTTAGTTGATAGCTATGAATTCTATACTGATCGATGATATTGTTATCTGCAATATTTTCATTTAAATAATCAGGTATGTTAGGGGTAGTAAAATCGTTTGTTGGATCTAAATCTCCGTTTGCATCCTCATATCTAGTTAAAATAAGATCATTATCATCATCCACATCCAAATAATCAGGAATTAGATCACCATCTGTATCTAAAGGAAATTCAGAAATTCCTTCCAAAAAATCGGGTCCTAACTCATTTATTGTAGGGACATTATCTCCATCATCATCATTGTCAAAGAAATCTAATAGTCCATCGTTGTCAGAATCTAGTTCGCTAGTTGCGTCTTCTATAATTCCGTCTTCATCATCCTTAACTACAATCGTTTTAAGTTGAACCAATCCAGATGCTCCATAATATTCATCGATAACATTTGGTGATACAGGAGGGATACTACTGCAAAAGTAATTACCATCAATATCGGCATCGTATTTTCTATAATTAACCAAATACGATGTCCCGTTTAATGGGTATTCATTAATTCCAGTATCAATAAATAAAATATCATTTGTTTCAAGAACGAGAGAGATACTTTCAGCTGCAGAGGAGTTATTGATATTATAAAAAGTATAAGAACCTATGCCGCCACATGTTTTCAAATTATTATTGATAAAATTAAAATCCGTTACAATCACGTCACCATCATTGCAGGATGCTAAGGAGCTAAGTATTATTGAAATAAAAAGAATTTTACGCATAAAGAAATCTATTCTTACAAAGAAACAATTTTTCTTTATTATGAAACTATAATAAATTGTATTTTTGGCCATTATGAGAAAAATTTATTTTGATAACGCAGCGACAACTCAAGTTAGAAAAGAGGTAGTTCATAAGATAGCAGAAATATTAAGTACAGAATTTGGGAATCCTTCTTCAACCCATTCTATCGGGAGATCCTCCAAATCAATTCTTGAAAATTGCAGAAAAGAAATAGCTGCTCATTTTAAAGTATCTCCAGCAGAAATAATTTTTACATCAGGAGGAACAGAAGCAGATAATTTGATAATTAACAGTTGTGTAAGAGACTTAAAAGTAGAACGAATAATAACGAGTAAAATAGAGCATCATGCTGTTTTACATACGATACAAGATTTGAGCAATGAACTTAATATTCAGATAGACTATGTTCAATTAGATCAAAACGGTATGATCAATTATGATCATTTTGAAAAACTTTTGAAAAATTCTTCATCAAAAACTTTAGTGAGTTTAATGCATGTTAATAATGAAATTGGTAATATTTTAAATATTGAAAAAGTAGCCGCTATTTGTAAGAATAACAATGCTTTGTTTCATAGTGATACTGTTCAATCTGCTGGTCATTATAGCTTAGATTTTTCAAAAATTCCAATCGATTTTGCTGCAGTAGCAGCCCACAAGTTTCATGGTCCAAAAGGGATTGGCTTTGCTTTTATTCGAAAAAATTCAGGTTTAAAATCGTCTATAAAGGGAGGAGCTCAAGAACGAGGTCTGAGGGCCGGGACTGAGGCTGTTTATGCAGTAGCGGGTCTTAATGAAGCTTTGAAATTATCCTACCAACATCTTGCTGAAGAAACCAACTATATAAAATCGATAAAAAAATACTTCAAGGATACCTTGTTAAAAGAAATTCCAACTGCTAAACTGAATGGTTGCTGTGGTGATGATGATATGAGTACTTATACACTGCTAAATGTTTTATTGCCTATTTCACCGGAAAAAGCATCCCTTGTACTTTTTCAACTTGATTTAAAAGGAATCGCGTGTTCAAAAGGATCTGCATGCCAGAGTGGAAGCATAAGTGGTTCACATGTATTATCAGAAATCTTATCAAAAGAAGACATGTTAAAACCGTCGGTTCGATTTTCGTTTTCTACCTACAATACAAGAGAAGAGGTAGACTTTGTAATTCAAACGTTAAAAGAATTAATCAATTCTTAAGTCTCTAAAATTTCATTGTGGTCCTAATGTTAAGTACACGAGGTGTTAGATAATTAGGAATTGCATATTGCACTTTTGTGTAGACGTCTCTTACAAAGGTATTCGTAATAGAATTCTGAACATCAAAAATATTAAAAATCTCGAGGCCTATAGTCAACTCTTTAAAAGGTTTCAAAAAACCCGTTTTTTTTAATTTATTTTCGTTTATTAGAATATACGAAAAACCTACATCAGCTCTTTTGTAGTCGGGTAATCTGGTCTGGAAATTGTATGGATCTGCATAACTAGGTGATCCTCCTGGTAGACCAGTATTGTAGGTTAAGTTCAAATATAATTTTAAGTCTGGAATCACTTTTATGTAATCTTGAAATAAAACTGAAAACTTTAATCGTTGATCAGTGGGCCTAAAAATATATCCTCTATCCTCTATATTTTCCTCTGTTTTTAAATATCCAACACTTACCCAACTTTCAGTTCCTGGCACAAATTCTCCTGCTAGCCTTACATCAGCTCCATACGCATAAGCTACAGCATTATTTCTAGCTCGATAACGTATTCTTACATTTTCAAGTGTGTAGGGGTTTACATCAGTTAATGATTTATAATATACCTCAGAATTTAAAGTAAATGGTCGGCCCCAGAGGTCAAAGCTATAATCATTTCCTAATACTATGTGAATTGATTGTTGAGCTTTCACTTTGGTGTTTACAGCACCTAATGAATCTCTTAATTCTCTGTATAAAGGGGGTTGATGATAAAAACCACCTGAAATTCTAAAAAGAATATCAGCATTCCAGTCGGGTTTCAATGATGCTTGAACTCTCGGACTAAAGACAGTTTGTGAATTGCTAGTCAGTCCTTTTCCACCTACAGTCCAGTGATGTCCTCTAACACCTGCGTTAAGCCAAAGGTCACTTTCTCCTATGGTCGTCCTTCTACTCCATTGAATAAAGCCAGAAATGCGGTCAATTTGAACATCATTAGTTGCTCTAATAGAAGTATAAGGAACTATCGGGGATACAAAAGGGTCATAAGGTTCATTATTGCCTAAATCCCCAATTGGAGGACGAATGGAGAATCCAGCCGAATCTATAACTTCATATTCTTGGATTCGATCTCGAATATCTTCATGAGTATATTTTATTCCATAATCTACTTGATTATCTTCAATCGATAAGATTCCTTTATGTTCCAAATTGATAAACAAGGCATCTAAATCATTTCTTGCATGGGTTAATTGAGAACCAATTCCTTCTGTAAATTCAACTTCACCCAGATCTTCACCTCCAATATCTGTATTTACTTCTCCTAATCTATATTCGGCAAAAATATCATAATGCTCTTGTTCTTTTGAATGATAGATGGAACCAATTAGTTTGGCTGTATAATTGTCTGATACTGCATAAGTTCCTTTTAGAGCTCCAAAATAAGTTTGATATTGATCTACTTCTTGTCCTTCATAAAAAACGAGCAATGCTACAGGGTCTGTAATCGTTCCAAAATTAGTTTGTCTAGTCAGTGGTTCAAATTGGTAATCGTTGATGGATATATTTCCAAGGAAATTTAATTCAAATTTATTGGTGATTTTATAAGTTAAATAAGCTTGCGCGTCAGCAAAAACTGGTTTATAATTTGATTCAGTTTCTGTTGAATTTACAAAAAGACTATTATTTCTGTAACGGGCCCCCACAATACCATTAAATCTTCCGTTTTTAGAAACCCCTCCGGAAGAAACATTAGCACCTAATAAGCTTAAGTCTGCCGAAGCTTCAAAAGCAACGGGTTTTCGGTATGTAATATCTAAAACAGAAGAAAGCTTGTCACCATATTTAGCTTGAAAACCTCCTGCAGAAAAATCAATTTTAGAGGTTAAATCAGTATTTACAAAACTAAAACCTTCTTGCTGACCACTTCTTATTAAAAAGGGTCTATATACTTCAATTTCATTTACATAGACTAGGTTTTCATCGTAGTTTCCACCCCTCACCGCATACTGTGTACTTAATTCATTATTACTATTGACGCCTGGCAAAGATTTGATTAAATTTTCAACTCCTGCATTTGCTCCGGGTATTTTCCGGACAGCTTCAGGGCTTATGGTGGTAATTCCCTCTATTCTTTTTCTTTTATTTCTTGAAATTACGACCTCTCCAATTTGCTCTATAGCTAGACTCATTACAGGATTAATTTCAAAGTCAGCATTAGGGCTCAAAGAAGGGACAGAAATTTTTATATTTTTAAACGTAACGTGAGAAAACACTAGATCTAATTTCTTTTTAGAAGGAACTTCAAGAACGAAAAATCCGTCAAAATTTGTTTGCGTGCCCCTAGTTCCAATACTAACATTTACCTCAGAAATAGGAATGTTGTTTTCATCAAGAACAATACCTTTAATAATAGCGTTTTGAGCTGAAAGAGTGCTGGAAATGATGATAAAAAGAAATATGAGAAGCGAAGTATATGTTTTCAAGTTTACTCTAGGTTTGTTTTCTAAAAAAAGTTGATTCAAATGTAGTATTATTTCCAACATTATCAATAACAATTAGTTTCAAATTATTTTCTGTTTCAGAAATGATTTTATCGCCAAAATCGTAGGTTAGAACATCTTTTTTATAATCATATTCCATCAAAATAAACTTTCCGTTAATGGTAGCTCTATAGGAGCTTATTCCACTTAAATCATCAGAGATTTTGATTTTTAGAGTTTTGTTATTGCTGATCCATTTTTTATTTAAAAAATTAAGAGGTTTAATTTCTGGATTTTTTGTGTCAACTGTTAAAACGTAGGTGCCTAATTTTTTTGTTTTTGCAGTAAGTTTGTTCCCTTTTCTGTAGGTTTTTACGTAATAGGGTGTTTTTTTATAATTAAGCCTACCAATATAAAGTTTATCAATATCTGTTTTATTATAATTGGATACATCTGTTGCTATAGAGATATTTTTATGAAGCGGTATAATATCTTCATGCAGTTTTAAAGTATCAACATTAGCAACTATACTTAAATAGGTGTCTTCATAAAAACTATTAGCTGGAATGTAAATATTAAACTTACCTTTTGTTATGGAAGAGCTCTCTTGAGCATATATAAAATCCTCTGTTTTATTAATGATTTTAGGCTCTAGTATTTCAAGCTGATCGCCTTTAATCGGAATTGAAATTGAAATACTATTATTGCTGAAATCCGAAATTTTAATTAAATAATTGGAATTTAATTGATTTTGAATATCAAGAATTCCGCTTTCACTTTCATTTCTGATAATACTTAAAGGATTGTTTGATTGTCTAAACAGTTTCTGAATACGATTCTTATTATTTTTAAAATGATTATAATCAATGTATCTATTTATATACCTGGTCTCAGCAAATGAAAATTTTTCAAAAACAACATTAAAATTTTGTTTTCCATTGAAAAAGGTATCAATTTCATAAATCCCGTTCTTATTGGAAGCCCCATTTTGTTGATCAAAAACAGAGATTCCAAACCCAATCTTTCCATATGCAGATATATTTTCAGCTTTATAAGATCCATCTTTTTGTAAAATAAGTCTAATTTTTACTGGGTTTTGAGATTGGTTAATATGAGAATCTTTTGTTAATGGATAGGCAAAAACGTCTGTTACAACAGGTTTTTTCGTGTCTGGTATATTGATCCCAAATAAAAGGGGGTTCATAGGGCGAGAATTTTTATCTCTTATTTCAAAATGTAGATGCGGCCCATCGCTACTTCCACTATTACCGGTATATCCGATGAGTGATCCTTTTTTTACTTGTAGACTGTTTTCTTCAGGAAATAATTCAATTTCATAGGCCTCCTTTTTGTATTGAGCATCTTTAACAAATTTTTGAATTGGTTCATGGTATTTTTTTAGATGCGCATAAACCGTCCGGAATCCATTCGGATGTTTGATATAAAGCGCTTTACCATACCCAAAATTAGAGATTTTAATTCGATAGATGGTGCCGTCGGCTGGCGCGTAAATTGGAATACCCGATTGTTGTTGTGTTTTTATATCCAATCCGCTATGAAAATGATTGGTTCTTAATTCTCCAAAATTTCCTGAGAGAATCAGTGGGATTTTAACGGGATTTTCAAAATAATCTTCAGGAATTTCATCCTGAGCGTATAGAGAAAAACAGCAAAGGAATACTAAAACTTTAATCTTTTTCATAGTGTAAAATTAATAATACGCTACAATAAATTGTTGGGAGTTAATCAATTTTTCAGATAAGTTATCAATATTACAAAATTATTTACTTTTTAATTGGCTTTTCAGCAAGCGATTGTTAACTTTGTAGGTATAGTATTGAATTAATTATGAATGAGTAATTTATCAGAAATTGTTGATTCTCTAGAGAATAAGGTCGTTAAACTTCTTCAAGAACACGAGAATTTGAAGCGTTTAAAGGTAAAACTGGATGAAGAAATTACAATTTTAAAATCTAAACAAGACCGATACCTTAAAGATATTGATGCTTGGAAGGATGAATGTAATACATTAAAAATAGCTAATTCAATGCTAGGCAGTAACAACCACAAACGAGAAACAAAACTCAAAATAAATGAATTGGTTCGGGAAATTGACAAATGTATAACTCAACTTTCAGAATAAATTAAAATGTCAGGCCAACAAAAAATAAAACTATCAATAGCAGACAGGGTTTATCCTTTAACAACTACCCCAGAGCAAGAAGAAGCTTTAAGAAAAGCTACTAAAAAGATAGATGAAATGATTAAAAGGTTTGAAAAAAGTTATGCTGTAAGGGATAAGCAAGATGTATTGGCTATGTGCGCATTACAGTTTGCAACTCAAGTAGAACAAAAACAAATAGATAAAACAGAAGATAGCCAACATATTGAAAATAAAATTGAAAAATTAAATCAAATGTTGCACGATTTTTAAATCGTAACGTTCTTTAAAATAAGGTTACTGCCTACATTAATACTATTTTTGGTAAACTCAACGCGAATTCTTTAAAAAGGGCGAGTTATAGTTGCAAAAGCGAGCCGTGTCCTCAGGGAGAGCGGATACTTGACCAACTAATTAACCCTAAACTTGTTTTAAGGAGTTTATACAAAACCCGATATTAATGTAGGCTTTTTTTATGAATACAACTCAAGTAGATGGATACTTGAAGTCAAAAGAATATACATATGAATGATATAATATTACCCCTAATAATAGGAGTCATAGCGATGATAGTAGGTTTTATAATTGCTAAAATTCTTGAAAAAAATAAAGCATCAGATATAGTTAAATCTGCAAAAAAAAGAGCGGCTTCTATAGCTAAACAAGCAGATAAAGATGCAGATTCCTTAAAAAAGGATAAAATGTTGCAGGCGAAAGAAAAATTTTTAGAATTAAAGGCCGAACATGAGAGAGTCATCTTAAATAGAGATAAAAAAATATCTGAATCAGAGAAGAGAGCAAGAGAAAAAGAATCTAAAGTAACAAGCGAATTAGCAAAAGCTAAAAACTTAACTTCAGGTTTAGAATCAAAGAAAAAAGATTATGATGAACGATTGTCTTTTCTAGACAAACGACAAACAGAAATAGATAAAATGCATCGAAGACAAGTAGAACAGCTTGAAGTTATTTCAAGCCTCTCTGCAGACGATGCAAAAGCTCAGTTGATGGAAACTATAAAGGATGAAGCCAAAACAGATGCCATGGCTTACATACAAAATTCATTAGAAGAAGCTAAATTAACCGCTCAACAAGAAGCAAAAAAAGTAATTATTAATACCATTCAACGAATTGGTACAGAGGAGGCTGTAGAAAATTGTGTGTCTGTTTTTAATTTAGAGAGTGATGATGTCAAAGGTCGAATTATTGGACGAGAAGGTAGAAACATCCGTGCAATAGAGGCTGCTACTGGAGTAGAAATAATAGTTGACGATACACCAGATGCCATTATTCTATCTTGTTTTGATTCCGTTAGAAGAGAAATAGCTCGTTTATCCTTACATAAATTAGTTACTGATGGACGTATTCACCCTGCCAGAATTGAAGAAATAGTTACAAAAACAAAAAAACAGATAGAAGAGGAGATCAAAGAAGTAGGAAAGAGAACGGTAATTGATCTTGGTATTCATGGACTCCATCCAGAATTAATCAAAGCGGTGGGTAGAATGAAGTTTCGGTCCTCCTATGGCCAAAACTTGTTACAACATTCTCGAGAAGTGTCTAAACTTTGCGGAGTGATGGCCTCTGAACTTGGGTTGAATCCGAAATTAGCAAAAAGAGCTGGTTTGTTACATGATATTGGAAAAGTTCCAGAAACAGAAACCGAATTACCGCATGCTTTATTAGGAATGCAATTAGCCGAAAAACATGGTGAAAAACCAGATGTTTGTAATGCGATTGGAGCCCATCATGATGAAATTGAAATGAACAGCTTATTGTCGCCCATAATTCAAGTTTGCGATGCGATAAGCGGTGCAAGACCTGGGGCAAGAAGACAAGTATTGGATTCCTACATTCAACGTTTGAAGGATTTGGAAGAAGTCGCTTTCGGCTTTAAAGGTGTTAATAAGGCATACGCCATACAAGCTGGTCGAGAACTGCGAGTTATGGTAGAAAGTGAAAAGGTAAGTGATGAAAAAGCCTCAGAGTTATCTTTTAATATTTCTCAAAAAATCCAAACAGAAATGACCTATCCGGGTCAAGTAAAAGTTACGGTTATTAGAGAAACAAGAGCAGTGAATATTGCAAAATAATTATCTTCTTGGATGAAAGTTATTAATTATTTGGGTTAAATGACTTTTGTCAATGTGGGTATAAATTTCTGTGGTAGTAATACTTTCATGACCCAACATTTGTTGAATCGCTCTCAGATCTGCACCATTTTCTAAAAGGTGTGTGGCAAAGGAATGCCTAAAAGTATGTGGACTGATTTTTTTATGAATTCCAGCTTTACTTGATAATTCCTTTACGATATGAAATATCATGGCTCTTGTAAGATTATTCCCCCTTATATTTAAAAATAACGTGTCTTTAGCTGAGGGCTTAATGTTTTGAAATGATCTGATTTCAGAAATATAACTAGTTATATATCTTACAGTTGTAGGCCCAATAGGAATAAACCGTTGTTTGTTTCCTTTTCCCGTAACTTTAATAAATCCCTCTTCAAAAAATAAATCGGATACTTTAAGATTTATTAATTCTGAAACACGCAAGCCACAACCGTAAAGTATTTCAATGATAGCTTTATTCCTTTCTCCTTGAGAATTGCTTAAATCTATAGCAGCAATTAAATGATCTATTTCTTTTACAGATAGTGTGTCCGGTAACTTTCTTCCAATTTTAGGGCTTTCTATATGATCAACAGGATTTGTGGCTCGATACTCTTCAAAAACTAAATAATTAAAAAAACCTTTTAATCCAGAAATGATTCTGCTTTGAGAACGAGGATGAATCTCTTTTGCAATATGATAAATAAATTCTTGGATGATTTCTCTTTTAATTTCTAAAGGAGAATCTATAATTGATGAAGTTTTAAGCCATTTTATGAGTTTTTTTATATCAAAAGAATAGTTTTTAATAGAATTATCCGATAAGCCTCTTTCTATTCTTAAATAATCTTGATAATATTTTAAAGCATCAAGCCAGTTCATTTGTATACCTATGGTTGATTATATTCATTAAACATAATATTTAAATATCTACAAAACAAATCTAGAAATTAATATATTTGATAAACTAAACTAAATTATATAATTATGAAAAAAACAATTTTTATTACGCTCATTTTTTTATTCAGTTTTAAATCATTTTCACAAGGGATAGATCTGGGTATTAAAGTAGGTGCGAATTTTACAACACTAACTGATTTTCCGAACGTAGACACTAAAACCGGTTTAAATCTTGGTGGGTTTTTTACGATCAAATTTAACGACAAAATTGCGGTTCAAGGAGATGTACTTTATTCTCAACAAGGCGCTGAGTTAGATGTTGGTAAAGTTGACTTAGGTTATGTAAACATACCGGTGGTATTTAAATATTACCTCATTAAAAGACTTAATATACATCTTGGCCCACAATTTGGTGTAATCGTGAACGATGATGATGTTATTCCTACCGAATCAAATGATGTTTCTGGTGTTGTAGGACTTGGTTTAGATTTACCCTTAGGTTTTAGAGTTGACGGTCGTTATAATTTTGGTCTTACTGAAGTTTTTCCAGAAGTTGTCGATGCAAAAAATAGGGTTTTTAGCCTATCCATTGGTTGGACACTTCTTTAAATTTAATCTTTTTTGCAGGCTGTTAAATTGTTGGTAATTATTGAAAATTAATTTTTAAATAGATTTAATAGATAATATTTTACTTTAAATAACTGTTTAACAGTTATTTATGAATCAACATTAATTTTGAGTTATTAACAATCAGTTGTTAATAACGTATTTCCATTGTAGTATAATGATGTTTTTCTTTATTTAAATTTGAGTAACAATAATCAAAAATTATAAATATTATGAAAAATTTATTACTTTTTATTGCTTTAGTAAGTTTTAGTTTTGCTTCAGCACAGATTACTACAAATGCAGGTACCTTTAACAAACCTTCAGAGGGGGAGACTGCTTTTGAATTTAATTTTATGCCAAATTTAGATGGTTCAACAATGTTTACTGACAAGGCTAACGTTATGATGAGAAAATTCAAATCTGATTCGAGAGCTGTACGTTACACGGCATCTCTTAATGTTTCTGATTCGGGTGTTGAAGGTTCTGACATGACATACGCTGTTGGTTTGGGTTATGGTATTGAAAATCACTTTTCAGGTGCCGAGCGTTTATCTACATACTGGGGTTACGGCGCTGGTGTAGGTTATTTTGATGCTGGTACTGAAACTGATGATGCTGGGAATGAAACTGATCTTAACGGGTTTACTATTGGTGCCAATGCTTTTATTGGAGCTGATTACTACATCATCCCAAAAGTATACGTTGGACTTGAACTAAATTACGGTTTAGGTGTTTCCTCAGGTGATGATATCACCTCTTGGGGACTAGATGGTGGCGTAACAGGAATGATGAGAGTAGGTTTTAGATTATAATCTAAGCACACTATAATTATAAAAGGAGCCTTTGGCTCCTTTTTTTGTATCATAACTTTTGTATTTTTACCCTATGAAAAACCTTATTATCATCAATGGTCCAAATTTAAATTTACTTGGCAAACGTGAGCCTCTTATTTATGGGGATCAAACCTTCGAGGATTACTTTAGTATTTTAAAAAAAAAATATTCAGCACTCAACTTATCCTACTTTCAATCAAATGTTGAAGGAAAATTGATAGATAAACTACAGGAAGTAGGATTCTCATTTGATGGAATCATTTTAAATGCGGCTGCTTACACACATACCTCAGTGGGTATTGGTGACGCTGTTAAAGGGATAGTAACGCCAGTAGTGGAGGTACACATATCCAATACTTTTTCTCGAGAAGAGTTTAGGCATCATTCCTATATTTCCCCAAATGCAAAAGGAATTGTAGTAGGTTTTGGTTTGAATAGCTATGAATTGGCACTCAAAAGTTTTCTATAAAAAACGCCCTATTTTCATAGAGCGTTTTAAACTGATATTGTACATTTTTTAAAGATGTATCACTTCATCATAAGCATCTGCAACTGCTTCCATAACTGCTTCACTCATGGTCGGGTGTGGATGGATAGTCTTTAATACTTCGTGACCTGTAGTTTCTAACTTTCTACCTAATACTGCCTCAGCAATCATATCGGTGACTCCAGCGCCAATCATGTGGCATCCTAACCATTCTCCATACTTGGCATCAAAGATTACTTTAACAAAACCATCTTTAGTCCCCGCAGCACTTGCTTTTCCGGAGGCTGAGAATGGAAATTTACCTACCTTAATATCGTATCCTTCTTCTATTGCTTGTTTTTCGGTATATCCTACAGAAGCAATTTCTGGAGTTGCATAGGTACAACCGGGAATATTGCCATAGTCAATAGCTTCTACGTGCATTCCTTTTATTTTTTCAACACAAGTTATTCCTTCGGCAGAAGCAACGTGGGCTAATGCGGGTCCTGGAACTACATCACCTATAGCATAATAACCAGGTATGTTTGTTTGGTACCAATCGTTTACAATGATTTTGTCTCGATCTACAACAATTCCAACTTCTTCTAATCCAATATTTTCTATGTTGGATTTTATTCCAACTGCGGATAACACGATATCCGCTTCTATAACCTCTTCTCCTTTTTTAGTTTTTACGGTGGCCTTTATTTTTTTACCAGTAGTATCTACACTTTCGACCGAAGCGTTGGTCATCACTTTAATACCTGCTTTTTTAAAGGATCTTCCAAATTGTTTTGAAACTTCTTCATCTTCCAAAGGCACCAGGTTTGGTAAGAACTCAACAATCGTTACATCTGTTCCCATAGCATTATAAAAATGGGCAAATTCTACTCCAATAGCACCACTTCCGACAACGATCATGCTTTTAGGTTGTTTTTTTAAAGTCATCGCTTCTCTGTATCCGATCACTTTTTCACCATCTTGAGGCAAATTAGCCAATTGTCTTGACTTTGCACCCGTTGCGATGATAATATGGTCAGCACTGTATACGGTTCCATCCACATCTACTTTTTTGCCAGGTTTTAAGGTTCCATAACCATCAATTACGTCAATTTTATTTTTTTTCATCAAAAATTGAACACCTTTACTCATTCCGTCTGCTATACTGCGACTACGCTCCACTACTTTTGTGAAATTTTTATCAGGATTTTGAAGACTAAGTCCATAATCTTCCGCGTGATTCAAGTAATCAAAAACTTGAGCACTTTTAAGCAAGGCTTTCGTAGGAATACATCCCCAATTAAGACAGACTCCTCCTAAGTTTTCTTTCTCTATAACTGCGGTTTTAAAACCTAGTTGAGATGCTCTTATGGCAGTTACGTAACCTCCTGGGCCACTCCCTAAAACTATAATATCGTATTTGCTCATTTTATTTTGAAATTTTAAAGTACAAAATTACAAAATGTATACGTAATGGAATAAAAAAGAAAAATAAATTGACAATAAAATTTTATGAGAGAATAGTTGATTAAAAACTATGCTAGATTAAAGTCTACAGATAGCGAATTTACGCAATATCGTTGACCGGTTTCGGTTGGACCATCGTTAAAAATATGGCCTAAATGTCCTCCACAATCATTGCAAACAATTTCTGTTCGTATCATTCCGTGACTTTTGTCCAAAATAGTTTTGATACTTCCTTCAATAGCATCATCGAAAGAAGGCCATCCACATCCACTATCAAATTTTTGTTCACTTAGAAAAAGAGGATTGTTACACGCCTTACATTGATAGGAACCTTTCTCAAAATGAAGATTGTATTCACCAGAAAAAGGAGGCTCTGTACCTTTTTCTCTTAATATACGATACGATTCTTCAGAAAGCTTTTCTTTCCAGTAGGCTTCTGTTGCTTGTTTTGGGAAATTATTTTTCATTTGAGGTCTTTTTAGGTGTGAATTTTAAAGCGATTCCGTTAATACAATGTCTTTTTCCGGTAGTTTGAGTAGGCCCGTCATTAAAAACATGACCTAAGTGTCCACCGCAGTTTGCACAATGTTCTTCTATTCTTGTATACCCTAAGTCATTATCAATAGAATAGGATACATTTCCTTTAATTTCACGATCAAAACTGGGCCAACCTGATCCACTATCATATTGGTAACTGCTTTCAAAAAGTGCTGTGCCGCATGCCGAACAAGAATAAACCCCCTCTTGATCATTGTAATTAAACTTGCTTGAATATCGGGGTTCTGTACCTTTTTTGCGAAGAATATAAAACTCATCTTTACTTAATGAGCTTTTCCATTCGGCTTCCGATTTGATTATTTTAAAAACCTCTTTTTCCTTTTTAGGTTGTGCTTTACTTTGACAACTCACAACTAAAATAGTCACTAATAGAACAATTGTTTTTTTCATTTTTTACTTTGTAAAACTGAATTTTTTCTAAAATTAAAATTAGGATAAACCATGTCAAAAATTAAAGGTGCTCTAAAACACCTTTACTGAAAAGGTTAAATTACTAATTATATAATGAAGAAATATCAGAATCCTCTATGTTTAAGTCATTCATTAATTGATTCATACTTAAATTACTAGTGCCATACTCAGCTGGAAGAATTGCAATTCTAAAAACCTGATTATCTGTATAGTTAGATCCCAGTGTGTTTAAATTAAAATTAGCATCTAAAAAAATATTTACATCTAAAAAAGTATGATCAAACGTGTAAAGTAAGGTGCCCTGATTTAAAAAGTATGTTTGTGGAAGCTGACTCCAAACGTCAATGTCGCCGTTTACAACATCTTCAAGCATATAAACCATTACAACATCCGATTCGTAAACCACTATATCTGATGGAAATGTAATAAGCGTAGAATAATCATTACCTTGATTAAAATTGATAGTAGCTTCGAAAACCTTTCCGATATTATCGTATCCTGGAGGACCAGCTGGACCAGTACAGGAGGAGGTCAGAATGATTGAACAAAATGCAAATAGTGTGGTTAATCTTTTCATGATATTATTTTTTTTGTATTGAATATCAAAATCTGTTCCAAATAAAAATATTTTTAATTTTTCTTTAAACATAAACTTAATTGACACTTAAAAATATATAAATTATGGGTCATATTGGTAGTTTAATTTGATGAATGAACTTAGCTTAAAATAGTTAATTAAAGAATGTTTATTTTTGTTTTAACCTACATCACAAAAAACTCCGTTTAAAATGCAAACATTAGAAAAAGGTAGTAAAAAATTGTTAAACGCATGGGCTTTCTATGATTGGGCAAATTCGGTCTATAGTTTGGTAATAGCTTCATCAATATTCCCAATATATTATCAAGCTTTATTTAGTTCTGCTGGAATTGAATACATTTCTATTTTTGGAGGTACAATAAGGAGCACTCCTCTTATTACCTACACGACTGCTATTGCATTTGTTTTTATTTCTATACTTATTCCAATCCTTTCTGGAGTCGCTGATTTTGTTGGAAATAAGAAAGTTTTTATGAAATTTTTCTGTTATTTGGGTGCTTTTTCATGCATGGGGCTTTATTTCTTTAATTTAGAAAATATTTTAACAAGTTTGTTTTTTTATTTATTAGCCCTTGTAGGCTTCTGGTGTAGTTGGATATTTTACAATTCGTATTTACCAGACGTCGCATATCCAGAACAACAAGATAAACTCAGTGCTAAGGGGTTTTCGTTGGGTTACATTGGGAGTGTTCTATTATTGTTATTCAATTTAGCAATGATTATGATTCCAGAGAGTTTTGGCTTGGGTGATGACGGAGAGTCAAAAATGAAGGCTATGCAAATTTCATTTGTATCAGTTGGTATTTGGTGGTTACTATTTAGTCAGTACACTTTTTATTTTTTACCAAAAGGGAAAAGATCTAACAATAAAGTCACCTGGCATTTACTTTTTGATGGTTATCGAGAGTTAAAAAAGGTGTACAAGTCTCTCACTAAAAATAAAGTGCTAAAGAGGTATTTGTCTGCATTTTTTGTTTACAGCATGGCAGTTCAAACAGTAATGCTTGTGGCAACATATTTTGGTGAACAGGAGATTGATTGGGGTAGCGAAAATCAAAAAACAATTGGTCTAATATCTAGTATTTTAATAATCCAATTGGTAGCCATACTCGGAGCTCAATTAACCTCTTTAGCTTCTGGTAAGTTTGGAAATATTACTACATTAATTATTATCAATGGAATTTGGGCGGTTCTTTGTGTGATTGCCTTTTTTATGACTTCTCCAATACAGTTTTATATAACCGCTGGATTTGTAGGTATGGTGATGGGGGGGATTCAGGCATTGTCTAGATCAACTTATTCAAAATTTTTACCCAAGACCAAGGATACAGCTTCTTACTTCAGTTTTTATGATGTGTCCGAAAAAATCGGGATTGTCATCGGAATGTTAATTTATGGATTTATTGATCAGTATACCGGAAGTATGCGTAATTCTATTGTGTTTTTAATGTTATTTTTTATCGTAGGAGTTATTTTATTAATTAGAGTTCCAAAGAAATAGTACAATCTTCACAATTTTTATTTAAGTTTGTTGTTATTACATAATAAAATTGCTTTTTATGAAAATTTTAAAATATGCCCAATGGATTTTTATGCTTTCCATTGTTCTATTACAAACCTCTTGTGTAAATGAACCATTAGAAGGTGATTTTCCCCAGGTTGATGGTTCAATTACCATAGATGAAGGAGAATTTAGAGCGAACGTAGGAATTGGAATTTTTTCTACTGGTTTAGCTTCAGGGGTGCTTAGCGATACTAATTTACTTACGATAACTGGAACTGTTATCGAAACAGGTGAAAGTATCATTTTAACACTCGAAAATCCCGGTGTAGGAACTTTTAACATCACAGCTGGCTTAGGAACTCAAAATAGCGGAGTGTACATACAAACAAATCCAGAAAATCCTTTTGTTTCAGATGGAACTTTTGGAGTTTTTGGACAATTAAATATTACAGGTTTCGATACTCAAAACGCTACAGTTTCAGGAACATTCAGTTTTACGGGAGTACGTGTTATTCTTGATGTTGATGGTAATCCAGTTTTGGATAGTAATGGTCAGCCTACTTTTGAGACTGAGGAAATAACGAATGGTATTTTCAATAAAATACCCTATACTTCCGAAGAACAAGGAGGTGGTGGTACCCCCATCACTGATGAATTTTTTGCTAAAGTCGATGGCGTTAATTTTGATGCTGAATCAATAACCACATCCCTAAACACAATAGCGGGCATATCGGTAGTAAAAATAGTAGCTGTTAACGAGATAGGAGAGATTATAAGAATAGATATACCAGAAGATACTGGAGTTGGAACCTATGCTATGGAGTCACTTTCAGATGGAACTAAATTAATAAGTTTATTTAATCCAGCAACCATTGGAGAAAATCTAACATCGAATCCAGGGACCATCAACATCACAAAGTTTAATACCTTTACTGGAATTATTGAGGCAACATTTGAGTTTACAGCAACCGATCCATTAGAACTAGATCCTACGGTAGCAGAAATAACAGAAGGATCTTTTGAAGTGGATTACATATCATCGCCTGGTGATACAGTTACAAGTTTTACCGCATTTATTGACGGTCAATTCTTTGGACCTGATTCTATTTTTGTAGGAGAGTCAGTTTTTAATGGGGTATCACGTTTTAACATAACGGCCATTATATCTGATACAGGACAAAAGATGGGCTTGTTTTTTCCGACTGATATAGAAATCGGAACTTATGAAATGACAAGTAATTTGATTAATGGTTCTGAAAAGTTTTGTCAATACACACCAGAAATCGGTGTTACAACTACCTATATTTCTAGTCCTGGTACTTTAACTATTTTAGATTATAACCAAGATGCAGGTTTTATCGAAGGAACTTTTACTTATTCCGCAATTGATTTAACAAACCCAGACCAAGTATACGAAATTACAGAAGGGGAGTTTACTCTTGAATTTTAAAAGAAGTACTTACCTTCTTGTTAACAAAACAACCTCTTAATCTTTTAGGAGGTTTTTTTATGTCTAAACAAATCCTAAAAATTTTTAATTATTTTTTTAAAAAATAATATCAATTTTATGCTTTCGAGCACTCAGACAAAAAGGTTGTCATGTGCAATAAATAAAATGGCATAAGAATTGAAACATTAATTTAAATTTAAAACTTATAATAAGCTAGAGTGCTTAGTTTAAGATACCTGATTGATTATTAATAAAAATAAAGTATAATATCACTTATTACCAAATGGTAATGCTTGTGACATTATGTCTCAAATAACTATATGGCTAGATCAAAAGTAACATCCCTCGACAGTTTGTCATTTCAAGATATTAATGAAGATGCAGAATTAATACCCTTAATGACTCCTGAAGATGAAGAAGCAATGAATAAAGAAGAATTACCTGAAATTTTACCAATTTTACCTTTGAGAAATACCGTCTTATTTCCTGGAGTTGTCATTCCTATTACTGCCGGAAGAGACAAATCGATAAAATTGATTAATGAAACTAATAAAGGAAATAAAATTATTGGAGTAGTTTCTCAAATGGATGAAAATATTGAGGATCCTGAATTGAAAGACATCCATAAAGTTGGAACTGTAGCTAAAATTTTGAGAGTATTAAAAATGCCAGATGGTAATACCACGATTATTCTCCAAGGTCAAAAAAGATTTGAAGTGAATGAAATAATCACCTCAATCCCTTATATGACCGCAACTATAAAAGAGGTTCCAGAAGCAAAACCAGCTTTTGAAAATGAAGAATTTAAAGTAATAATAGATTCTATTAAAGAAAAATCTTTACAGATTATAAAAAGTAGTCCTAATATTCCCTCAGAAGCTGCTTTTGCTATAAAAAACATTGAGAGTTCTTCTTTCCTAATCAACTTTGTTTCATCCAATCTCAATGTTACTGTTGAGGATAAACAAAAACTACTTGAAATTAGTGATCTTAAAGAGCGAGCAATGGAAACGTTACGCTTCATGGAAATTGAATTAACAAAGTTATCACTTCGAATTGATATACAGTCTAAAGTAGAAAGCGATATCAGCCAACAACAGCGAGAATATTTTCTTCATCAACAAATGAAAACAATTCAAGAAGAATTGGGTGGTAATACTTCAGAAGAAGAGATAGAAGAAATGCGATCACGTTCCAAAAATAAAATTTGGAGCCAGGAAGTGGCCAAACATTTTGAAAAAGAGCTAGCAAAATTGCAACGAATGAATCCCCAAGTGGCTGAATATGGAATCCAGCGTAATTACTTGGAATTATATTTGGATCTTCCTTGGGAGGAATATAGTAAAGATAAATTTGATTTAAAAAGAGCTCGTAAAATTCTTGACAGAGATCATTTTGGTCTAGAAGACGTTAAAAAACGTATCATAGAGTATTTAGCGGTTTTAAAATTGCGAAACGATATGAAATCTCCAATACTTTGTTTGTATGGCCCTCCGGGAGTAGGTAAAACCTCTCTTGGAAAATCGATTGCAGAGGCGCTCGGAAGAAAATATGTAAGAATGTCTTTAGGCGGGTTAAGAGATGAGTCTGAGATAAGAGGGCATCGAAAAACCTATATTGGAGCTATGCCAGGTAGGATTCTAAAAAATGTAAAAAAAGCCGCAACCGGAAACCCTGTTTTTGTTCTAGATGAAATAGATAAATTATCGGCAGGAAGTCAAGGTGATCCCTCCTCTGCCATGCTTGAGGTGTTGGACCCTGAGCAAAATAATTCTTTTTATGATAATTTTTTAGAGGTTGGTTATGACTTGTCTAAAGTGATGTTTGTAGCTACTTCAAATAGCTTAGGAACCATTCAGCCAGCGCTTCGTGATCGTATGGAGATTATAAATGTTTCAGGGTATACAATTGAAGAAAAAGTAGAAATTGCAAAAAGACATTTATTGCCAAAACAGTTATTAGATCATGGTTTAACAAACAATGATTTAAAAATAGCAAAACCACAATTAGAAAAAATAATAGAGGGATATACCAGAGAAAGTGGTGTTAGAGGATTGGAAAAACAGATTGCCAAAATGGTTCGATTTGCTGCGATGAAAATTGCAATGGAAGAAGAGTACTCCATAAAAATATCAAATGAACTAATCCTTGAGATACTTGGTGCTCCAAAACTAGAAAGAGATAAATATGAAAACAACGACGTGGCGGGAGTAGTTACAGGTTTAGCTTGGACACGAGTGGGAGGTGATATTCTATTTATCGAATCAATTATTTCAAAAGGTAAAGGATTACTTACATTAACTGGAAATTTAGGAAAAGTAATGAAAGAATCAGCCACAATTGCGATGGAATATATTAAAGCAAATGCTCAGTTGTTGGGGCTTTCAGCGGATGTGTTTAAAAAATACAATGTTCATGTACACGTTCCTGAAGGAGCAACGCCAAAAGATGGTCCAAGTGCTGGTGTAACAATGTTAACCTCATTAGTATCTTTATATACTCAAAGAAAAGTCAAGCGGAGTATTGCGATGACTGGAGAAATAACCTTGAGGGGAAAGGTTCTTCCTGTAGGGGGAATAAAAGAAAAAATATTAGCAGCTAAACGAGCTCACATAAAAGAAATTTTACTGTGTGAAGAAAACAGGAGAGACATTGAAGAGATAAAGCCTCAATATATCAAAGGCTTAAAATTTCATTATGTAAAAGATATGAGTCAGGTAATAGATATTGCGCTAACGAAACAAAAAGTAAAAAATGCTAAATCAATTTCCTAAGTGTTTATTAATTATTATAAAACACCTTTAATTGCTCGCTGGAAAGGGTTTTTGTAACTAGGTTAATTTTTTAAAATTTATGTCATTTATTAACTCATTTGAAATAAAATAAACCAGAAGCCGTTAAATCTTCAGACAAAGCAATTACGCTTACATGAGTAAAAATATTATTTTATTTTTCATTATGTTTTCATCATATTTGACAAACGCTCAAGTAGGTGGTAAGTATGCTTATCAATTTTTAAACCTTACTACATCCCCTCGAATGGCAGCTTTGGGAGGAAAAAATATTACTAATTACGACTACGATCCAACGCAGGCCCTAGTAAATCCAGCGACCATTAATCCCTCCATGGACAATCATTTGTCTGTTAATTATGTTAACTACATAGGAGATGTTAATTATGGTTCTGCAGCATATGCTTATTTATGGGATAGAAGAACACAAGTATTACATACCGGTGTTTCTTATGTGAATTACGGAAATTTTGATGGTTATGATGAACAAGGAAATGAGACCAATAGTTTTTCTGGATCTGATATAGCTTTGTCTGTTGGTCACGCAAGAAATATTGCTTTTACTGATTTTTATATTGGTGCAAATTTGAAATTTATTTCTTCAACTTTAGAGCAATACACTTCTTTTGGTATAGCCTTAGATATCGGTGTCATCTATGTTTATAAGGATTGGGATTTAAACATATCTGGAGTAGTTAGGAACATAGGAACTCAAATTAAACCTTATGATGCACTGAATGAACCGTTACCATTGGAAGTTATATTGGGAATATCTCAAACTTTAGCGAATGTTCCAATCCGATGGCATCTTACTTTTGAGAATATGCAGGTCTGGAATATCGCTTTTGCAAATCCAAATAGGAATGAAACCGATTTGGAGGGAAATGTAACTACTGAAAAAATAAATTTTATAGATAATATTTTTAGACATACCATTATAGGTATTGAGTTATTTCCTGATAAAGGATTTAATTTGCGATTGGGCTATAATTTTAGAAGAGGTGAGGAGTTAAAAATTATAGAAAAAAGAGCTTTTGCAGGATTAAGCGCTGGATTTTCGATTAAGTTCAATAAGTTGAGATTGAGTTACTCCTATGCAAAGTATAGTTCGGCAGCGGCTTCAAGTTATTTTGGTCTCATGTTAAATCTGCAATAATACTTAGCTTTATTTATAATTGACTAACTTTAAATCCTTATTTAAATAAATTGGAAAAAATAATAATAGCAGTAGACGGGTATTCCTCCACAGGAAAAAGTACGGTTGCAAGACAATTAGCAGATTATTTGAATTATATTTATGTTGATTCTGGAGCTATGTACAGAGCCGTCGCATTATTTGCCTTGCAAAATAATTTTCTCTCAAAAGATCATTTCGACAAAGATTTACTACTAAGCTCTCTACCGGATATCAAAATTGAATTTAAAAAGGAGAATACAATGGACCATGCAAATATATATTTAAATGGTAAAAATGTAGAGAAAGAAATTAGGACAATGTACGTTTCTGATTTTGTAAGCCCAATAGCAACCCTGTCCGAAGTAAGAAAAAAACTGGTTTCTATTCAACATCAAATGGGAATAAAAAAAGGGATTGTGATGGACGGTAGAGATATTGGCACTGTTGTTTTTCCTGATGCAGAATTAAAAATATTTATGACAGCAAATACTCATGTTAGAACATTACGTAGATACAACGAATTAACAGAAAAAGGGCAGAAGGTGAGTTATGACGAAATTTTTAAAAATGTTCAAAAGAGAGATTTAATGGATTCGACTAGGGTTGATTCACCACTTTTAAAGGCAAATGACGCCATAGAAGTGGATAACTCAGAAACCAATAGAGAAGATCAATTTCATATTATATTGCAACTGGCAAAAGATAGAATCGCAAAAAGAATTTAAACGGTTGGTTTTTTTAAATTTAACGCTATCTAGCGTAAGATAGCTCCAAAATCATTTTCAAAATTCTGTTGAAGTTTTTTCATGATCTTGTCGATTTGTTTTTCAGTTAGTGTCTTTTTTTCGTCCTGTAAAGTAAAACTGATAGCATAGGATTTTTTATCTTTTGGTAATTTACTGCCCGTATAAACATCAAATAAATTTATGTTTTTAAGTAAATTTCTTTCTGATTTTACAGCAGATTCTTTGATGGAGTTAAATGTAATGTTCTTATCAAGCAAAAGCGCAAGGTCTCTTTTTACTTTTGGAAACTTTGGGATAGCTTTTAACTTAAAGTTTTCGGTAACTATTAATTCGAGAACCATATCCCATTTAAAATCTGCGTAAAATACTTCAGATTCTAAATCAAAACTAGAGGTAATATTTTTCGCTAAAATACCAAAATCAACAATCAATTTAGTGTCAATTTGGTAGGCTAATCCCTCTGAAAAAATAGGGTCTTTCGTTTCTGTTTCTTCAAGATTAGTAATGCCTAGACGCTCTAAAAGTGTATTGATAATGCCTTTAAAGTAAAAGAAATTACTCGTTTCAGGATTATGCGTCCAGTTTTCATGATTTTTTAATCCAGAAACAATAACTGAAAGGTGTTTTGGTTCTTGGCGACCTTCTTTAAAATTATGATAGGTTTTACCGAACTCAAATAACTTCACATTAGTATTTTTTCTATTGATGTTATATTTTAAAGCTTCTAGAGCATTAAATAACATTGATTGTCGCATAACAGACAAATCGTTACTCAATGGGTTAAGCATTTCTATATTATGAGTTGCACTTAAGTTACTAGATAATTCAATGTTTTTTGGGGTGGTAAGTGAATTCCCCATCATTTCATGAAATCCTAAGGCCGTTAACTGATTTCCAGTTTTATTTTGAATTTGATAGTCTTCTACAATTTGATTGGATGAAATAGAAGCTTTTAACTTTTCAGTAAATTGTATATTGTTATAACCGTAAACTCTCAATATTTCTTCAATCACATCTGCTTCACGAGTTACATCATTTCTGTAGGCAGGTATGGTCATTCCAATTCCAGCCTCGGTAACATTATTTATTTTAATTTCTAAAGATGTTAAAATTTCCTTGATTATTTCTCTAGGGATTTTCTCTCCAATAAGGTTAGTGGTGTTTTCAAAGTTTAATATTACTTGATGATCGGCAATTTTTTTTGGATAAATGTCAACGACATCGCTTGTAATTTCTCCTCCTGCAATTTCAGTTATCAATAAAGAAGCTCTCATTAAAGCATATTCAGTAATGTTTGGGTCGATACCCCTTTCAAAACGAAAGGATGCATCTGTGTTTAATCCGTGGCGTTTAGCGGTCTTACGAATGCTCACAGGGTTGAAATAGGCGCTTTCTAAAAAGATGCTCTCAGTAGTCTCGGATACACCACTATCGATGCCACCAAAAACTCCTGCAATACACATTGGTTTATCTTTATCACAAATCATTAAATCGTCTTCGTGAAGTTCTCTTTCAATACCGTCTAGAGTAATGAATTTGGTTCCTTTTTTTAACGTTTTAACAACAATACTATCGCCTGAAATTTTACTACTGTCAAAAGCGTGTAAAGGTTGACCTAGTTCATGTAAAACATAATTTGTAATATCAACTACATTATTTATGGGGGTCAAACCAATAGCTTTTAATCTATTTTGTATCCATTGTGGTGATTCAGTCACTTTAATTCCACTTATGGTCACACCGCAATATCTAGGTGCTAAATTGTTATCCTTTACTTTAACACCTATTTTGTGAGTTCTATTTTCTACCCTAAAACTACTATTTGAAGGAGTAATGAGCTCTAGTTTAACTTCATTTCTCAGTAAACCTGCTTTCAAGTCTCTTGCTACTCCCCAGTGACTCATTGCATCAGCTCTATTTGGAGTTAATCCAATTTCAAAGACTTGATCTTTTTCGATATTAAAGATGCTGGAGCATAAAGTTCCTGGAATAGTATCACTATTCAAAACCATAATTCCATCATGACTTTTTCCAAGCCCCAATTCATCTTCAGCACAAATCATTCCTTGACTTTCTTCACCGCGTATTTTACCTTTTTTAATTTTCCAAGGGTTTCCGTCTTCATCATAAAGTGTAGTGCCTATAGTGGCTACGGGAACTTTTTGATCAATTGCTATATTCGGCGCTCCACACACTATTTGGACGATACCGAGATTTCCAATATCTACTTTTGTAACCTTTAAACGATCGGCATTTGGATGTTGTTCGCATTCTAAAACATGGCCTACGACCACTCCCTTAAGTCCTCCTTTTACAGATACATAATCTTCGATTCCTTCAATTTCTAATCCTAGATCTGTTAATAAGTCACCCGTTTTTTCAGCATCCCAATCTATATTTATAAATTGTTTGAGCCAGTTGTATGAAATTTTCATGCTTGTATTAAATTACAGAGGTCAAATATACTACTTCACATGTTTTTATGGACATATTTAAATATAAAAAATTTTCAGTTTAATTCGACTATGACTTCATTTTTACGATTAAAAAATTCATAGGGGGGGTTGTATCCGAAAAAATAGAATTTATTGGAATAAGAAATGTTCTCCATATCTAAAGCTAGTTTTAACTGACGTTGATACCGGTCTATTTTTTCATCATTAGCCCAGCCTGAAAATTGTATCGCTGCAACAGTTTTTGCAGGTTCTTCCACAAAATATATTTGTGATTGATTCGGTTTAGGAAGTGTTTTTTTATTAAATTTTCGAGGCACCATAAACATCATAATAGTAGAAGCGGAGTCCTCAATAGACATTGCAACTGGGGAGGTCATGGCTATTTTTTTATTTTTATCATTGTCACCAAAAATATAACCTGCTAAAATCGAAAAACCTTTTCTAGAAGAACGTTTATAGCTATTTGATGAAAGTTTTACCGATGTAAATAAATTCGCCTCGTAGTTTCTAATTTCAAAATCTTTATATTTTTTTTTCACCTGGTATGGGTAGGATTCAATATTTTTTCGTCCGCTAAAAGCAAACAATTGAACAATGATAAAAGAGGTAACAATTATTCCGATTATAATCAATATTATTTTCATGGTCTAACTTAACTTAATTTTTAACTTACGGTTTCCTTTTTTAATTTAAAAGATGCGATTTATTTATGAAATATAATTCCATATGTTTTTATATTTTTTTAATTGTATGTAAGTCATTTTTATTGGTGTGTTTTTAGGCAGTGCAAGGGAAGGGTCTTTTTTTAGTATTTCGCTAGCAGTACTTCTCGCAAACTTTAATATTTCATGATCTTTTACAATATCTGCTATTCGTAAATTTAAAACGCCGCTTTGTTGGGTGCCCATGAGGTCTCCAGGACCTCTTAATTTTAGATCTACCTCCGCAATTTCAAAACCATCACTGGTTTTTACCATAGTCTCAATTCTTGTTTTTGCATTTTCAGATAATTTATGACTAGTCATTAATACACAATAACTTTGATCTGCACCCCTGCCAACGCGACCTCTTAATTGATGTAGTTGAGATAAGCCGAAACGTTCCGCGCTTTCAATTATCATTACGCTTGCGTTTGGAACATTTACGCCAACTTCAATGACAGTAGTCGCAATCATAATTTGGGTTTCGCCTTTTAAAAAGCGATTCATCTCAAATTCTTTGTCTTTTGCTTTCATTTTTCCATGAACGATAGAAATTTGATACGTTGGTTTTTTAAATTCTCTTGAAATACTCTCAAACCCATCCATAAGATCCTTATAGTCTAGAGCTTCGCTTTCTTGTATAAGAGGGTAAACAATATAAACTTGTCTTCCTTTAAAAATTTCATCCTTAATAAATTTAAAAACTCGTAGTCTATTTGCGTCAAATCTATGCACGGTTTTAATTTGTTTTCGTCCTGGAGGAAGTTCATCTATTATTGAAATATCTAGGTTGCCATAAACACTCATAGCAAGAGTTCTTGGAATGGGTGTTGCAGTCATTACTAAAATATGAGGAGGTAAGTTATTTTTACGCCAAAGTTTACTTCGTTGAGCAACTCCAAATCGATGTTGTTCGTCGATAATTGCAAGCCCTAAATTTTTAAATTTCACCTTATCTTCAAGCAATGCATGGGTACCAATTAAGAGATTAATTTTACCATTTTCTAGTTTTTCATGAATAATTTTTCTATCTGAAGTTTTAGATGAGCCGGTTAATATAAAAATACTGATATCTAGTTGTTTACATAAATCAACTAACCCATTATAGTGTTGTACTGACAAAATTTCAGTTGGCGCCATTAAACAAGCTTGAAAACCATTGTCAATAGCTATCAATATTGACATTAAGGCCACAATAGTTTTGCCTGAACCTACATCTCCTTGCAACAACCGATTCATTTGTGCAAAACTTCCTAAATCAGTTCTAATTTCTTTAATAACTCGTTTCTGCGCAACTGTCAATTTGAAGGGTAAAAATTCTTTATAAAATAAGTTAAAATTATCCCCAATCTTAGAAAATGGATACCCTTTAATCTTTGCTTTATGGAGTAAATTTTTTCGAATTAATTGTATTTGTATGTAAAAAAATTCTTCAAATTTTAATCGATACTGTGCCCTTGTAAGTAAATGTTGATTTTGAGGAAAATGGATATTGATTAAGGCCTCCTTTTTTGATAATAAGTGATAAGATTCTAAAACATCTTTAGGCAAGGTCTCAAAAATATAATCCTTAGATTCAAAAAATAAATTTTCCATAATACCGAACATTACTCTATTAGAAATTCCTCTGGAGGATAATAACTCGGTCGATGGATATACCGGTTGCATTACTGGGCGTAATTTTTTTTCATAAGTTTTTAAAGTTTCCATTTCTGGATGTGGCATTGAAAACTGCCCGTTAAACCAATTGGTTTTTCCAAAAATTACATATAAATTGTTGATCTTTAAATTTTCTTTTATCCACTTATGACCTTTAAACCAGACTAGTTCTATACTTCCTGAATCATCCTCAAGCCTTGCTGTCAAACGTTTTTTATTCTTTTGACTAACAGTTTTAATTTGTGTCAACTTGCCGATAATTTGCACCTCTGCATTATTTTTTTCAAGTTGACTTATCTTGTAGAATTGAGTTCGATCTAAATAACGATTCGGAAAAAGATTGGCCAAGTCTTGAAAAGTAAATATTCCTAATTCCTTCTTTAACAATTCTGCTCTACTGGGTCCAACGCCTTTAAGGTATTCAATTGATGTTTGAAAAAAATTTGAATTCACAAGAATAAATTTATTTAATCTTTATTATATTGTATTTTGCAAACTACAATTTTTTATAAATCTTAAAAAAATAATCTAATGAAAAAAATTTACTTTTTGGTTGTTTTATTATCAAATATTCAGCTTTGGGCTCAGTGCGATATTTTACCAGTAAATTCTGATTCTTGGTCGATATTATATACTGATAGTGAGTGGTCTGCTGACTATCTAGGAGAATTTGCGATTGATGGAGATCCCGCTACCATATGGCATACAGGTAGTGGCGTTCCTTATCCTCACGAAATACAAGTTGATTTGGGAGCTGAGTATCCGGTATCTGGTATTGGTATTTTACCACGTCAAAACCCCACCAATGCAAAAGTCAAAGCTCATGAGATATTTTTAAGCAGTGATGGGATTAACTGGTTAGTTCAAGGAGGGGGAGTTTTTAATTACTCGGATGAAAATGATATCGCTCTTAAACAATCTACTTTTCATGCTATCGAGGCTAGATATATTAAAATTTTAGGTCTTTCTGGCTATGCTGACGATTACATGGGTATCGCAGAATTAGAAGTTTATCAAGATTTAGTCTGTTCACCTACTGGTCAAAACAATCAACTTATTACTTTTGATGAGATCCTTGATAAAGGGACTGAAGATGATCCTTTTGAAGTTATTGCATCCTCAAATTATGGATTGGACCTAACTTTTGAAATAGTTTCGGGACCTGCATCCATTAATGATAATACAATTACTTTAACCGGAGACCCAGGCATTGTTGAGGTTAGGGCTTTACAGGCTGGAAATGATGAGTACTATCCATCAGAAAACACCATAAACTTTGAAGTTATTGATTTATCATTATATTATCCGGAAGTAACAACTACATTTATAGATGATTTTCCATTAGAAATGCCTTCTTTGATGGCATATCCCATTTATATAAAATCCTCTATCATAGTTTCTGATGACTTAATAAACATCCAACAAGTTGATTTACAGATTGGAGACGATACCTTTACTGCAGAAGAACAAGATGGTTTTTATTACTACTTGTGGACTCCCACTTCATTTGGCAATCATACTATAGACATCAAAGCGATTGCGAGCAATGGAAATGAGGCAGTTATTTCAAGGAATATTGATGTAACAGACTCTTACACAACTCAAACGGTTGGCACACTTGAGGATGTAGTTATCGAATTTGGAGGTGATAATAGCCGTTGGTATTATGGAACCTATAACCTGCCTCAATTTGTTGGCGCATATAACAATTTAAATGCTTTTTTAGATGTAGAATGTCCAAATATTGGAGGTGGTTGCGATGATTGGGACCGATGGGCACATATTGATATAAAAGCTCCTGACGGTAATTGGGTTCAGTTAATTCGATACATAACACCCTACGGTGTTGGTTGTGACCACGAGTTGGATGTAACGGATTACTCATCTTTATTGCAAGGACAAGTAGAATTTAGAGTGTTTATTGATACCTGGGGAACAGGTGGCTGGCAATTAACTTTAGACATCGATTATACAGAAGGGACTCCTGATTTCCCTTATAGCTCTGTAACTGAAGCTTGGGATGGAAGTTATAGTTTTGGAAATCCAGCGAATTTACAACCAGTCGAAACCTACCAAGCTGGTCTTATCGATGAAGTAGAGGCGTCATTTTTAAGATTATCAAACACTGGACATGGTTGGGGGAGCAACAATAGCGGAAATGCTGCAGAATTTTTTAACGCTTATCATTTTATTGATGTAGATGGCGAACAAACGTTTATTCAGCACTTATGGAATGACTGCAATCCTAATCCAGACAATTGCACTGGACAACAAGGAACATGGCAGTATAACAGAGCAGGCTGGTGTCCAGGAGCTATTGCTCCACCAAATATTTACGATCTAACACCCTACATTGGAACATCTGTTAATCTTGACTATCGTTTTCATCCTACCTATCAAGATTATTGTCATCCAAATAATCCGGATTGTGAATCTGGGGTAACGTGCTCAGATTGCAATGATGGTTATAACCCCGTTTATTATGTAGATGGTCAAATAATTAACTACAGTTCTCAACCTATCGTTTATGGAAATTATTTAGGAGTTAATTCAAACAATGAATTAATTTTTAATATTTCAATTTATCCCAATCCGTCAAATGGTTTTTTTAATATTTTCACTGATAGTTTCGATGGTACTACAAGAGTGACTGTACATTCCATAGATGGAAGTTTAATTAAATCTTATTATTTTAATTCTAGTTCAGAATTATCCAATACAAAGTTTGATTTGTCCAACCTTTCCTCAGGTATTTATTTTATTAATATTGATAATAAAAAAGGAACAGGAACCAAAAAAATAATAATTGAATAAATAAGTCACTAGAATTTATATTAAAAGGTTATTTTTAAAACGGAAATAACCTTTTTTTATGAAAATTAATTATTGGATTGAATTTTTACCATCAGCAGTCTTTGGAAGGATTTTTATATTGTTGTGTTGTATTAACGCTTCTTATAGCCAGCAAATAGAAAAAGTTGATTTCATAAATGTTAAGGCAAGGGTAAAACCAGTATTTAAGGAAAAAAAAGTCAAGGCCAGCGCTTCCTATATTTTTAAAATTTTAAAAAAATGCGATTCTATTTATTTGGATGCACCTGATATTTTTTTATTGAACTCTATCGATTTAAATTCTGAAATTAAGGTGGTTTCAAAAAATAAAAAAATATGGTTATTTTCCGATTTTAAAGCAAACAAAACTTACCAAATATCCTTCAATTACGAAGCTACTCCAAAAAAAGCCTTGTACTTTTTTAATAATCAAATATGGACGCAAGGCCAAGGCAAAGATACTTCTAACTGGTTACCAAGTATTAATGATATGAACGACAAAATTAAGTTTAATATCTGTTACATAATTCCATCAGAAAAAACGGTAATAGCTAACGGCGAATTAAAATCGATTACTAAAAATGAAAAATTTAGTGAATGGGATTATGAGATGACTCGTCCTATTTCTAGTTATTTGGTCGCTTTTGCGGTTGGAGATTTTTCAAAAAAAATAAAGGAGTCAGCTACAGGGACTTCCATCGAATTGTATTACCCTACAAATGATTCATTATATTTTGAACCCACTTACCGGTTTTCGGAGAGAATTTTTAATTTTTTAGAAAATGAAATTGACGTTAAATATCCTTGGGTAAATTACAAACAAGTTCCTTTGCACGATTTTATGTATGCAGGAATGGAAAATACTACCGCCACTTTTTTTTCTGATACTTTTATTGTCGATTCGATTGGATTTAACGATAAAAATTATGTAAACGTTAATGCACACGAATTAGCTCATCATTGGTTTGGCAACTTAGTTACTGAACGTTCAGGCGCCGACCATTGGTTGCATGAGGGCTTTGCAAGTTATTACGCCTTATTAGCAGAAAAAGATATCTTTGGTGAAGACTATTATTATTGGAAATTATATCAATCTTCGGAACAACTCAAGTACCTCAGTGAAGAAGGAAAAGGAGAGGCTTTAAATGATCCTAAAGCTAGCTCAATAACATTTTACGATAAAGGGGGGTTGGCTTTACACATCCTCAGAGAAATTGTAGGAGATGAAGTATTTAAAGAAGGAGTCAAAAACTATTTAGTTAAAAATCAATTTCAGAACGTCAGCATCAAAGATTTTCTTCACGAAATTGAATTCATCTATGGTAAGAGCTTAAGTAATTTTGATCGAGATTGGATCAAACAAACTAAGTTTCCATATGAGGAAGTATATCAGTCCCTAATGAAATCAAATTTTATGCGAGACTATTTCAACGTTTTATCCTTGAGGCCACTCTCGATGTCATCAAAAATTCTTGATTTTGATAAAATTTTGGATTCTTCAAACTATTTTCTTAGCCAAGAGGTTGTATTTCAACTTCAAAATGAACCGATTTCGTCAACCCTACCAATCTATAAAAAAGCGTTCAAGACTAATGATATTAATATTAGACAGGCCATAGCTTTATCTATGAACAAAATACCATCTGAATTAAAAACAGACTATGAAAGTTTGTTAGATGATAAGTCCTATGCAACCCAAGAGATTGCCTTTGGAAATTTATGCGCAAATTTCTATTTAGACCGAACTAAATATCTCGATAAAATGGACACTGTAATCGGTTTCAGAGACAAAAACATACGGCAATTTTGGTTGTTTATGGCCTTAATTACGGAAGATTATAATCCAAAAAAAAAGGATACCTATATCAACGAATTAAAAAAATATTCGTCTTCAAATTATGGGTATACAGTCCGAGAGAAGGCATTTGAGTATTTAGGGTATTTAAGTTTATGGGATTCTGGAACGTTAAATAATTTAATCGACGCGTGTCAACATCATTATTGGAGGTTCAGAAATTTTTCTAGAAAATTACTAATGGAATTGTGGAAGAATGATATCTATAAAAAACAACTAATTTTATTAAGCGATACATTGGATAATCAGGCGCATTTTTTTTTAAATAAAATTTTAAAAGAAAACTAAAATAATTCCCTTACTTCCTTTTTTGTATAAAGTAAAGCCTTGTGGGAGGGGGTAACTTCGTCTATAAAATAATTTAGTAAAAATGACCTTAATTGATCTGAATTAGTCACTTTTTCGTTAGTTGTCGATTGCCTCAGAACCTGAATAGTGGCATTTTTTGCAGCAGATATAACATTCCAACATTCATTACTTACATATATTTGTTGTGACAAATTATGTTCGTATTCACTGTCTATGTTTTGAATCAATAAAGACTCGTATTTTTCTAATTCGTCAGAAAAGGGCTTTACTCTTAGCAGTAGTTTATTAGGATCGATACGCTCTAAAAATAAAGTTAAGCGTTCGTATGCTTGCAATCGAAGAGGCAATGCCTGTTTCTGTGCTTCTTTTTGAATTAGGTAACGTCTTCTTCCTTCTTCATTAGCCGTATGACCCTTGAAAAACAAATATGCAATCAGGCCCACCACAATCGCAGGTAACAAATAAGCGAAGTAACTAATAATTAGCGTAATGTCTTCCATAAATAATTTTTACACTGCAAATCTACAGTGTTTAATTTTATTTTGCAATGACATAATATAAACTAACTCAGAAAATAGTACTGATTCTGATTATCAAAAATTTTAATTTATAGTTAAAAAGTCTAAAGCTAGAAATTGAGATTGAATTTTCAAGATTCCACTTTATAGATATTCTTTTTTGAAAACTGTTTATAAATTGTGCTAAAACCATTAAAATAGTTTTGATATTTTATTTAATTTCACCTTTAATATTTCCTGAAATAACACTTCAAATTGCAAGAATATTTAAATCAATTAAACGAGGCACAATTAGCTCCTGTTTTACAACAGGAAGGCGCAATGATAGTCATTGCCGGTGCAGGTTCAGGTAAAACTAGAGTTTTAACCTTTAGAATTGCCTACCTGATGTCTAAAGGTATCGATCCTTTCAATATATTGGCTTTAACTTTTACCAATAAAGCAGCTAAAGAGATGAAATCTCGAATTGCACGAATAGTGGGTGGAAGTGAAGCGAAAAATTTATGGATGGGTACTTTTCATAGTGTGTTTGCAAAAATATTAAGAGTTGAGGCAGACAGATTGGGGTACCCCTCTAATTTTACTATTTATGATACTCAAGACTCACAAAGTGTTATCAGAGCTGTCATTAAAGAGTTGCATCTTGACAAAGACATTTATAAATACAAGCAAGTGTACTCTAGAATTTCTTCCTACAAAAATAGCTTAATTACAGTCAAGGCTTATTTTAACAATCCCGAATTGATGGAAGCGGATGCAATGGCTAAAATCCCTAGAATGGGTGAAATTTACAAATCTTATGTCGATAAATGCTTTAAGGCTGGAGCGATGGATTTTGATGACTTATTACTAAAAACGAATGAACTTTTAACTCGTTTTCCAGAAGTGCTAGCTAAATATCAAAATCGATTTAGGTATATTCTAGTAGACGAGTATCAAGATACTAATCATAGCCAATATCTAATCATAAAAGCACTGAGTGATCGATTTCAAAATATCTGTGTGGTTGGAGATGATGCACAAAGTATTTATGCGTTTAGAGGGGCGAACATTAATAATATTTTGAATTTTCAAAACGACTACGATAATGTTCAAGTTTTTAGATTAGAACAGAACTATCGATCTACTAAAAATATTGTTAATGCGGCCAACAGTATCATAGAAAAAAATAAAACAAGATTGGATAAAATTGTTTGGACTGCAAATGATGAAGGATCTAAAATACTTGTAAATCGGAGTATGACTGATGGCGACGAAGGTAGGTTTGTAGCAAGTACTATTTTTGAACATAAAATGAATCATCAGTTAGTCAATGGAAGTTTTGCCGTATTGTATAGAACCAATGCGCAATCAAGAGCTATTGAAGATGCTTTGAGAAAAAAAGATATTCCATATCGAATTTATGGAGGCCTGAGTTTTTATCAAAGAAAAGAAATTAAAGATGTGCTTTCTTATTTAAGGTTACTTATCAATCCAAAAGATGAAGAGGCTTTAAAAAGAATTATCAATTTTCCTACAAGAGGCATTGGTCAGACTACAATTGAACGATTAATTGTAGTTGCAAATAAATACAATAGATCGATCTTTGAAGTCATGCAAAATTTGGATAAAGTTGAAATTCAGATCAATAAAGGAACTAAATCTAAACTGCAAGATTTTGTAACCATGGTCAAAAGTTTTCAAATTTTGAATGAAGGTTATGATGTATTTCAAATTACAGAGCACGTAATTAAAAAAACAGGATTGTATACGGAGCTCAAAAAAGATGGAACTCCTGAGGGTATCGCAAGGATTGAAAATATTGAAGAACTCCTAAATGGAATGCGAGATTTTGTTGAAGAACAAAAGGAATTAGCGGATACAACCGGTTCTTTGGCTGAATTTTTAGAAGATGTTGCACTGGCTACAGATTTGGATAAAGAAACTGGCGATGAAGATAAAGTCGCTTTAATGACCGTTCATTTAGCAAAAGGATTAGAATTTCCATATGTTTTTATAGTAGGAATGGAAGAAGATTTATTTCCTAGCGCTATGAGTATGAATACTAGGAGTGAGCTAGAGGAAGAACGACGATTATTTTATGTTGCAATCACAAGAGCAGAAAAGCAAGCTTACTTAACCTATACCCAATCAAGATATCGTTGGGGAAAATTAATTGATGCTGAACCGAGTAGATTCATTGATGAAATTGATGAAAGTTTTTTAGAATTTTTAACAATAATCACTGAAAACAGGTATAAGCCTCTACTGGATGCTGATATTTTTGGCGAAGTGGATAAAAGTAAATTAAGACTGCGAAAACCGATATCAAGTAAACCCCCTGTTAGTACTGGCGTAAATAGCATACGTAAACTAAGAAAGATAAAGCCAGCAACTAGCTCAGCACAAAAAAATATTGATGCTAAAGATTTGAATATATCAATTGGAACAATTGTCGAACATGTAAGATTTGGTAAGGGTAGTGTTCAAAAAATAGAAGGGACGGGTGCCGACACAAAAGCTGAAATAAACTTTAGTAATGGTGGACTTAAAAAGCTATTACTACGATTCGCAAAATTAAAAGTAATTGCATCATAATACATTGTTTTTTATAATTTTACATAGCCTATTTTTAGAATCATATTCTAATTAAAAAATAATATTATGGCAGAAATAATAAAAATTTACGAGGAAAATCCTAATGCTAGTGATATTAAAAAAGTAGTATCCGTACTCAAAAAAGGCGGGCTTGTCATTTATCCAAGTGATACGGTTTATGCTTTAGGCTGTGATATTAATAATAAGAAGGCCCTAGAGAAACTCGCAAGAATAAAAGAAGTAAAATTAGATAAAGCAAATTTTTCATTTGTATGTGATAGTATTAGCAATATAACCGACTACGTAAATCACATAAGCACACCAACATTTAAGATTTTAAAACGATCTCTTCCGGGGCCTTATACGTTTATTTTACAAGGTAACAATAACCTTCCTAAGGCATTTAAAAAGAGAAAAGAGGTTGGAATTAGAGTCCCTAAAAATGAAATAACGTTAGCACTGGTAAGAGAGCTTGGAAATCCAATAGTTTCAACCTCTATTTACGATGAAGATGAAATAATTGAGTATACAACAGACCCTGAACTGATCTATGAAAAATGGAATAATCGAGTCGATTTAGTTGTTAATGGTGGATATGGTGATAATATACCGTCAACAGTGATAAATTTATGCGGCGATGAACCGGTGTTAATTAGGCAAGGAAAAGGAGGGTTAGATATATAAAAAAAAGAGGCTGAATTTATTCAGCCTCTTTTTTTTAATTTCTAATTAATTGCAGGATCATTTAAACCCTCTTCAATCATTGAGTAAAATTGATCAAGTTTTGGAAGTACTACAATTCTTGTTCTTCTATTTTTTGCTCTACTCTCTGCGGTTTCATTTGAAGCTTTTGGAATATATTGGCTTCGTCCTCCGGCAGTCATTCTTTCCGGAGCAACACCAAAGTCGTCTTGTAATATTCTAACAACGGTAGTTGCTCTGAGTACACTTAAATCCCAATTATCTTTTATACAATCGGTACTTATAGATTTAGAATCGGTGTGGCCTTCAACTAAAAACTCGAAATCCGGTTTGTTATTTACTACCGTAGCTATTTTTCCTAAAACTTCTCTAGCTTGACCGGACACTGTTATACTTCCACTTTTAAATAGTAATTTATCAGAGATACTCACGAAAACAACACCTTTTTCTACATTGATTTCAATATCTGTATCGTTTAAATCTCCTAGAACACCTTTTAAACTTTGGACGAGTGCAAGATTCACAGAGTCACGACGAGTGATAGCGTCTCTAAGTTTATTTATAGTTACGTCTTTTTCTTTCATACTTTCCAATGACTTTTCAAGATTCTCAGCACCTTTAATGGTTAGGTCTGTAAAGTCACCAATTTGTTTAATTAAATCACCGTTTGTAGCATTTAAGGAACTAACTTGATTTTTTAAGGTACTGTTTTCTGCAGATAAGCCAGATTTTTCGGATAAACAATCGTTTAATTTAACAGTTGCTGTGTTCAAAAGATCTTGAGTGTTTTTTTGCTTACTTTCTAGTTCAGCGTATTTTTTACTCGTAACACATGAGGTTAAAATGAATCCAGAACATGCTGCTAGGATTAGAAAATTTTTCATAAGTATATTGGTTTAGATGTTGTTCAAAAATATTAAAACGTAGGATAGAAAAAAAAAGTATTGATGTTTTTCTAAAACCATTAGTTTAGATTTTTAAAAATACGATTTTTTCTAATAAAATAATTCCAAACAATTGATTTTATAAGGTAGTACCTAATTTTTTTTCTGTTTTTAGATGGGTTATTGACATAACTAGGAAGAAGACAATAAAAGCTTAAATGCGCCTTTACAATTGCTAATGTATGTTTCCATTTTCCCTGAATTAAAAAAGATAATCCAGCAATACCGTCTAATAAAAGTCTCACGAATAAAATAACCCAAACCTTGGAGCTATTCACGTTTTTGACAAGCATTAAAAGTGAATTCCTGAAATTGTAAAAAGTTTTGGTTGGATTATAATTAGACAGCGTTGCCGCTCCAACATGAAATACAGTTGTATTTCCAATATACTTTATCGTTCCACCTGTCTTTTGAATTCTCCAACACAAATCAATTTCTTCTTGATGTGCGAAAAATTTTTCATCAAAGCCATTTAATTCTTTGAATTCATTATTTTTTATAATTAGGCAGGCACCAGTTGCCCAAAATATTTTTTTTATATCATTGTACTGCCCCTTATCTCTTTCGATACTATTAAAAATTCTTCCTCGACAAAAAGGATATCCAAACTGATCGATAAAGCCACCTCCTGCTCCCGCATATTCAAAATAATTTTTATTTTTAAAATCTAAAATTTTTGGCTGCGCAGCCACTAAAGAAGTGTCCTGATTAAATTCATTGATTATAGGTTGTAACCAATTTTGAGTAACTTCAACATCGTTATTTAGTAAAACTAACAAGTCCTCTTTTAAGTTTTTTAAGGCATCGTTATATCCTTTGGCAAAGCCACCATTCGTTTTATTTTGGATAATTACAACCTCTTTAAAATTATCTGTTAGAAATGATTTGGATTCGTCAGTAGATGCATTATCGGCAACATAAATTTTTGCTTCTTGTGAGTATTTGACAACGGATGGTAAAAATTGTTCCAATAATTTCTTTCCATTCCAATTAAGTATAACAATAGCAATTTTCATATCGATCAACTAAAATATAATATTTTATACAAATGAGGTTCTAATTAATTAAATTATTAGTGTGAATCATATGGGGGTAAATCATGTAAAAAAAGGTATTTTTTGTTTTCAAAATCCATTTTACAAAAATAATGTGTTAATCCATTGGTCACCATTAATATATCCGAATTTAAGGCCAGGTTGTAACGAGCAATTTGATCAAAAGTTATTTGGTTAATGGTAATACTAGGCGCTTTACATTCAATTATTATGTGCACTTCTCCATCATTTTTAAAAATTATGATATCGTATCTTTTTACAGTGTCGTTTAATAATAGTTGCTTTTCTACGTTGATATGAGATACTGGATATTTTTTATCATAGATCAAATAATGTAAAGTATGCTGACGGACCCATTCTTCAGGTGTTAAAATCACAAATTTTTTTCTAATGATATCAAAAATCAACGTTTTATTTTCGTTACTTTTGAATCGAAAATTATATTTTGGAAAGTTGAGTTTTTGCACCTTGCAAGGTACTTATTTTTTAAAAATAAATAAATAATCTCCAGGATAAATGCCCTTAGACAAAGTAAAACATATTATTTCAGCTATTAAAAAGGGGGATATTAAGCCCATCTATTTTTTAATGGGTGAAGAGTCTTATTACATTGATCTTATCACCAAATTTATTGAAAAGAATGTACTCTCTGAGGAAGAAAAAGGATTTAATCAAATGATTTATTATGGTCGTGATGCTAAAATAGAAGACATTGTCAGCGCTTCCAAAAGATTTCCCATGATGGCTGAACGGCAAGTTATAATTGTAAAAGAGGCACAAGATTTATCCAGAACGATCGAAAATTTAGTTTCGTATGCAGAAAACCCACAGCCTACGTCTGTACTAGTATTTTGTTATAAATATAAGAAGCTTGATAAACGAAAAAAAATTTACAAAGCAATTCAAAAAAACGGTGTCATTTTTGAAAGTAAAAAAATATATGACAACCAATTACCCGATTGGATAAGAAGAGTGCTTGCACAAAAGGGGCACACGATATCTCCAAAAGCATCACAAATGTTAGTTGAATTCCTTGGCAATGACTTGTCAAAAATTAATAATGAGCTTGAAAAAATTCAATTGATCGTAAAACCCGAGAATCAAATTTCAGCACAAATCATTGAGAAGAATATAGGAATAAGTAAAGATTATAATAACTTTGAACTTATCAACGCACTGGCGCATAAAAATATCAAAAAAGCATTCAGTATAATTCAATATTTTTCACAAAACTCCAAAAATCATCCTACCGTAGTTACTGTGTCTATTTTATTTGGTTTCTTCTCTAAAGTAATGAAGTATCAAACCTTATCAAATAAATCACAAGCGCCTAAGGCATTGGGTGTTCACCCTTATTTCATAAAAGATTATGAAATTGCCGCCCGAAACTACCCAATGCGAAAAATAAGTGGTATCATCGCTTCTATTCGAGAAGTGGATTTAAAAAGTAAAGGCGTAGGAGCGAATTTGTCTCATGGAGATATTTTAAAAGAACTTTTGATTGAAGTTTTAAAATAATCATTTTTTTAAAATCATATTTTCCGCTTCCTGACACTCCGATAACTATAAAACTAATAAGGTATAGTATGGCAAGTTCTTTTCCCATAATAGCATCCTTTTTATGAACTATAAAAACACCCAGTAACATAATAACTATCTGAGGAATACTTGCCCACAAAACCTTGTATACTTAGATAATAGAGAACGTACATACCAGTTCGGCAAATAAAACGAGCATTGGCGTAACTGTTGGTCCTAAACCTATTGGGCCTGTAAAATTGATTTTAGAAGTGAGAGCTATTTCTAATTTTTCTAATCCTTATAAAATAAAAACCCAGAAAATCCAATCCGTAAGATTAGTTTTCCAATATCAATTCTTAGTATAGCACTCATATTTATATATGATTTGATGTCTTTTAAAAGCACAAAATAATTTAATAAATGTATTTTTGTGAAAAGAAATTTAATCAATGTCAAAGTTTAAAGCATGGGTAGCCGCAGCAAGACTAAGGACACTCCCTTTGTCTGTATCCGGGATAATCGTGGGCTCATCTATAGCAAAAGATCATCCTTTATTTCAAACAAATATTTTTTTGTTAGCTATTTTAACCACTATAGGTTTTCAAGTATTATCAAACTTTGCAAATGATTATGGTGACGGAATTAAAGGTGTCGACGATGACCGGGAAGGAGAAAAAAGAATGGTTGCCTCCGGATTAATTTCCGCTAAGCAAATGAAACTTGGAATAATAATTACTGCTTCGGTAACTTTATTCATTGCTGTGATTTTAATTTATCTAGCATTTGGTTCTGAAAATATGATTGATTCTTTATTATTTTTTGCTTTAGGAATCACTTCAATTGTCGCCGCATTAAAATATACGATAGGAGATAATGCTTATGGATATTCTGGATATGGAGATGTATTTGTTTTTTTATTTTTTGGCCTTTTAAGTGTTTTAGGTAGTAATTATTTGTTTACACTAACTATCGATTGGTATTTATTATTACCTGCGTCAACTATAGGTTTATTATGTATGTCAGTTCTTAATCTAAACAATATGCGAGATATAGAAAACGATACAAAAAACAATAAAAAAACCTTAGTGGTTAGTATTGGATTGCTAAAAGCTAAAAAATACCATTATTGTATCATTTTGTTAGCGATTATATTCGCTCTCTTATATACATTACTAAATTTTAATTCAATACGTCAATTTATTTATGTTATCGCTTTTGTTCCATTAATCTTTAATTTAGTGACGGTTTGTAAAAACAAAAATCCGAAACTAT